>BNJU01003755.1_pt1 | contig 285933 bp, 371 predicted proteins | sample 8539281 | NCBI WGS metagenome assembly BNJU01 (sample SAMD00202456, study PRJDB9452) | human saliva metagenome | isolation source: human saliva | place: Japan | reverse complement strand
TAAAAAAAATAAAGATTTGGAGGAGACAGATAATGAGTAAAAACAATGTATTAACAAAATTAAACTTAGTAATCGCAGTATGTGTAGCAATGATGCTACTAATATCTTGTGGAAAAGGTGGAGCTTCATCAGGAAAAAAAATAAAAGTTACGACAACAACGACAATGCTTTCTGATCTTGTAAAAACAATTGGTGGAGATAGAGTCGAAGTTACGGGACTTATGGGAGAAGGAGTAGATCCGCATTTATACAGTGCCAGTGCAGGAGATATTGAAAAACTTGGAAATGCTGACATTATAGTCTATGGTGGATTACATTTGGAAGGTAAAATGACAGAAATTTTTGAAAAATTAACTTCTCAAAACAAAAATATATTAAATGTTGGAGAGAAACTGGATAAAAGTAAAATTCATCTAGTTGACCAAAATACTCCTGATCCGCATGTATGGTTCAATACAGAATTATGGGAAAAAGGAAGCTGAGGCAGTAGAAGCTGAATTAAGTAAATTTGATCCTAAAAAAATAGTGAATATTACAAAGAAAAACCTAAAAAAATATAAAAGCTGAACTAAATGAACTTACAACTTATGTAAAAACAAGAATTAAGGAAATTCCTGAAAAAAGCAGAGTTCTTGTAACAGCTCACGATGCATTTAACTACTTTGGAGAACAATTTGGACTAGAAGTAAAAGCAATACAAGGTGTGTCTACAGATTCTGAAACTGGTACAAAAAATATAAGTGACTTAGCCAACTTCATTGTGCAAAAGAAATATAAAAGCAATATTTGTAGAATCTTCTGTTCCGAAAAAAAGCATAGAAGCACTGCAGGAAGCTGTAAAAGCTAAAGGAAAAGAAGTTAAAATAGGTGGAGAATTATATTCAGATTCATTGGGAGATAAGGCACATAATTCTGAAACTTATATTAAAACAGTTAAAGCAAACGCCGATACTATTGTAAATGCCTTAAAAATAAAAAATTAAACTCGCTTTTCTCAGACCATAATTTTTATTTTTTTAAAAAATTTAATTTAATAAAAAAATAAATATTAAGCAAAAATTTTTTTAAAGAAAAAAAGAACTGTTTAAGCTAAATTAAAAAAAATGTCGTGATTTTTTTGGAAATAAAATTGATTGTTTGAGCGAAGTCTCACGTAGCGAGTTTCAATTTTGTTTACAAAAAAATGCTTAGACAAGCAGGGGATGCAAGGGTATGGCGATTGATACCCTTGCTATAATTAAAGAAATAACATAAAAAAATTAAAGGAAAATATTTATTAACAACGATTTATTTTATAAAAAAATACAAAAATGATTATTAAAAAAATTAAGACAAAATTAGACATTAAATAAAAAAATAAATTTGCACAAAAGAATAGTTTTACAATTTAGGAGAAGGAGGAAAGATGAATCAAAATATTTCTGATGATGTTATTATAAAAGTTGAGGATTTGACAATAGCCTACGAGGATAAACCTGTTTTATGGGATGTTGAGCTGGATATCAAAAAAGGTATTCTTATGGCTATTGTTGGACCGAATGGTGCGGGGAAATCGACTTTGATTAAGGCTATGCTTGATTTGATAAAGCCTATTACTGGAGAAGTTAGGTTTTATGATGAAAAATATAGCAAAGTACGTGATAAAATAGCATATGTGCCTCAAAGAGGTAGTGTTGACTGGGATTTTCCTACTACTGTATTTGATGTTGTGGAAATGGGGCGTTACGGGAAAGTAGGTTGGTTAAAGAAAGTTAGAAAAATTGATAAGGAAAAGACTAAGGAAGCTATTCATAAAGTTGAAATGGATGAATTTTCGGATAGACAGATAAGCCAGCTATCTGGTGGACAGCAGCAAAGGGTGTTTTTGGCAAGGGCATTGGTGCAGGATGCTGAGATATACTTTATGGATGAGCCTTTTCAAGGTGTTGACAGTAAAACTGAAAAATCTATTGTAAATATTTTAAAAAAATTACGGGATGAGAAAAAAACTGTAATTGTTGTTCATCATGATTTACAAACAGTAAAGGATTATTTTGATTATGTAACATTTATAAATGTTTCTGTTATAGCTTCTGGACCTGTAGAAGAAATATTTACCCCTAAAAATATTGAAAAAACATACAAAAGTAAAAAAGTTATTCAAAATGATATAAGGGAGGATTAAAATGAATATATTAAATCTTCTCATAACAGACCATACTTTTAGAACAGTCGCACTTGGATGTTCACTGCTTGGAATGGTTTCAGGAATATTAGGCTGCTTTGCAGTTTTACGAAAGCAAAGTTTACTTGGAGATGCAGTTTCTCACGCTTCACTTCCTGGAGTTTGCCTAGCTTTTTTACTTACAAATGTAAAAAATACTGAAGTTTTACTACTTGGTGCATTAATATCAGGTATTATTTGTATTGGATTAATCCAGTTAATTCAAAACTATACAAAAATAAAATTTGATAGTGCTCTAGCATTGATTTTATCTGTGTTTTTTGGATTGGGATTAGTTTTGCTTTCCTATATGAATAAATTGCCTGGAGCAAATAAATCTGGTTTAAATAAATTTATTTTTGGACAGGCTTCTACATTTATTAAAAAGAGATGTTGATATTATTTTTTTATTACAGGAATTATTCTTTTAATTATAATTATTCTTTTTTTGGAAGGAATTTAAAATTGTTTCATTTGACTCTGATTTTGCCAAAACATTGGGATTTCCAAGTAAAAAAATTGAAATATTAATTTCCGTATTAATTGTGACTACTGTAATAATCGGCATTCAGGCAGCTGGAGTAATACTAATAAGTGCAATGATTATCTCTCCAGCAGTTGCAGCAAGACAATGGACAGATAAACTTTCAATTATGGTAATTTTGGCGGCTATTTTTGGTGGAATATCAGGTTTACTTGGCACATTGATAAGTATAAGTGAAAGTGACTTACCCACTGAATGCGTTATCGTTATAATTATAAGTATAATTGTAGTTATCAGTATTTTATTCTCAAATAAAAGAGGTATTATTTTTTTAAAAATTATAAGAAATCAAAAAAAGAAAAAGAATTTAGAAAAAAACTTGAAAAATAAAAAAATGAAATTAAAAAAAGTTTAGAAGTAAATAATTTGGAAAGGGGAAAATAAATCATGGTTTTTTCAGTAGAAATACAATTAATTGCAATAATGGTAGCAAGTGCTTGCTCTATCTTAGGGACATTTCTAGTTTTAAAAAGTATGTCAATGGTTTCAGATGCAATTACACATACTATTTTACTTGGAATTGTAATAGCATTTTTTGCAGTTCACGATTTGAACTCTCCCCTATTAATTGTTGGTGCAGGAATAGTTGGTGTTTTGACTGTTTATCTTGTAGAACTTCTTAACTCTACAAGACTTGTAAAGGAAGATTCTGCAATTGGAGTGGTTTTTCCATTATTATTCAGCATTGCTGTAATTTTAATTTCAAAATATGCTGGAAACGTGCACTTAGATCTGGATTCAGTATTGCTTGGAGAGTTGGCATTTGCACCGTTTAATCGGGTACAAATATTTGGATTTAGTATTCCAAAGGGAATTATTACTACTCTAATTGTATTTTTAGTAAATTTATCATTTATCACTATATTTTTTAAGGAACTAAAAATTTCAGTATTCGATAAGGCTTTGGCACTAACGCTTGGAATGAAGCCGATACTGATTCACTACATGCTAATGTCACTTGTATCAATGACAGCCGTGGCTTCCTTTGAAGCTGTTGGATCGATACTGGTTGTTGCATTTATGATAGGACCTCCAATTACAGCATACTTATTAACTGACAAACTAAAAGTTATGGTTGGATTAAGTATTTTAATAGGAGCATTGTCAAGTATCATAGGCTTTCATTTGGCAAGGTTCTTTGATGTTTCAATTGCTGGAAGCATCGCAGTAATAATAGGAGTGATTTTTCTTTTAACATTAATTTTTTCTCCTAAAAAAGGGCTAATTTTTACAATTAACCGTAAAAGAAGCCAAAAAATGACTTTTTCAGTTAGAATCCTTCTGATTCATTTGTCTAATCATGCCAATACTAGACAAGAAAAGGATGAATGTGGAACTGAAACGATTGATAACCATCTTCGCTGGAATAAAAGTTTTTTAGATAAAGTTATTGAAAAGGCAAAAAAGGAAAAATATATTTATGTGGATAATGATGTTTTCAGAGTTTCTGAAAAAGGAAAAAGATATTTAATCTAGTAATAGACGTGCTTGGACTGCTCCCTCTTCTACAAGAGGGAGTCTTTTTTGTTAAATTTATTAAAATTCAACTCTAATTCCTGTTGTAACTATATTATTATTATCTTTTAAGTTATTAGTCGAATGTTTATAGTCATAATTTGTATACCAATTTATATTTTCCTTAATTTTTTTGTGTTTACTCCTATTCCTGCTGTTATTTTATTTCTTGAATAATTTATTCCTTTTTACTTCAAATTTAGCATTTGGTGCGAAATTATATGAAGCGTCAAAATCTAAGTTTTTTTATTTAACCCGTGAGTATATCCTAGATATCCTGTTATATTTGTATTTCCAAAAGTTTTAATTGTTTTTAATCCTACTGATGTATATGGCATGTTATAAGTTTTTTTGTTGGCATTCATTCCAAAATTTGTATTTTTCTTCAAAAAAATTTTTCCACGTGTCATACGATCCATGCCTAAAGTAACATACGGAGTAACTACAAAAATCACCAGATTTATTTTTTTTATATCATATCCTGTTTCAAGATAACCTGCAAATATTTTATCATTATGATTTACTTTTTGAATGTTCAATATAATGATTATTCACAATAATATCACGTTCAACTTTACTATCTGCAAATCCTATACCTACACGTCCTGCTAAATATCCATTTCCAAGATTTTTTTCCTACTGTAAATAGATAATCCAGTCATATTAGCTTTAGATTTTCCATTATATCTATTAAATTTAACCTCTCCTTTGCTATAGTCAACAGCCATACCTAAAATTATATCTTGTTTTATTTTCATATCAAAGCCAGCTTGTCCACCTTTTATAACTGTTTTACCCTTTGCAAACCCATCTTTTTCAATTTTTCCTTTTGAATAAATTCCAGCAGTCCAAAATCCAAAAGTTTTATCATTTTTCAAACTTTCACTTAACATTGACATTCTATTCGACAAATTTCTATTTATTGTTTCACTTTGTTCAAAAGTTAAGGCTTGTGCAGAAGCATAAATTTGACCAGACATGCTGTCAAGTGTGGCTGTATTTAAAGCCTGCAATTTTGCTCCAAATTTTCCTGCTTCAGTTTTTCCGGCCTCATAATCTATATCTACGTTTTCTAAGGCTGTTTCAATTTGTCTTGCTGTATTTAGTTGCTCTGTATCAGCATTTAAAGTTTTAGCGTATTTAACTGTATCAGTTCTCGAAGCATTTGCTGATAAGTTTCTAGTTTTGGATTTATTAACAGTCATTAGTCCATTCTCGCTCTTAATTTGTGCATTTCCCAGTAACATTCCCAGTAATTATATCAAAATTTTTGCCATTTTTTGTCAAATATTCTCCGTTATTATTTGTAATTATTACTGTTCCGTTCACTTCAGCATTTTCAACTTTCAAGTTGGCATTAATGTCAGAATACATTTGAGAATCAGTTGACATTGCAAGTGTTTTTGCCACAGAATTTCCATTATTTATAAAAGTTCCGTTATTTTGGATATCATTTATATTGGAATCAATTACTTCCACCATAGCTGTTTTCCCAATAGAAAGTGTATTTGGAGAAATTATTTTTTTTACTTTTAAATAAGCATTATCTCCAACGTTAGTTTCACCCATATAAGTGGAAGTTCCATTTAATATAAGAGTTCCTGAACCACGAAGAACAAGTCCGGCATCCCCTGAAATATCATTGTCAAATTGATAAACTTTATTACTTCCATCAAGAGTAATATAAACATTGTCTCCAAGTGCAAGTCTTTGTCAAATAACGCTGGCCCCTTCAAAGCCTTATCAATATTCAAAAGTCCCCATCCATAAACATCGTCTACTCCTTCATCTCCAATATCAGTAGCAGTTGAAAGAATCGTCTGCCTTAACAAATCCCCTGTCATAAATGGATATTTTTCATTGATTAAGGCTGCTGTTGCAGTTACGCGAGGTGCTGAATAAGAAGTTCCGGAATATACTTTTTTCTGTCCATCAACTTCTATAAAATAATCTGCAGTCGTAGTTATAGTCCAATTTTTAGCTGCACCTGCACCCGCTAAAGGCTTTAAATTATCCCAGCTAAAATCACCTTCTCGATTACTATTTTTAGAAGTAAGGCCATTTACGTTAATCCATCCTTTTTCTAGATCAGGTATCCAGTATGGCAATGTGGCAAGTATTCCAGAAGTTTTATATTCATTATTTCCAGCAGAAAATATAAATAATGCCCCGTTATCTACTGCCATTCTATAAAAATTTTTCACACCTTTTTCAATCCGAGATTCATAAAAATTATGAGGGTTATTAGAATATGTTGCTTCTGTCGCTCCAAATGATTGGTTAAATATTCTTACTCCTTTTGAATAAAGTGCTTCATACAAATCAACGCTATCCCTAACCGCTCTAGTTGCATAACGATCGGATCCATCAATTACATATATATTTGCATCCTTTGCAATACCACTTTTTCCTGCAATAAGGCTTGTTACTATATACGCATGAATTTCATTTTTGGAATCTCTTTGATTGTCAATTCGTATTATATTTTTTACTTCATTACGTAAATTGCTATAATAATTTCCGTTAAACCCGCTATCTATAATTCCAACTTTTATTTTATAGCCAGTATAGGAAGTTTCCGAGTTGTTTTGCGGATTATGTCTATCATAGAGGAAATTCCCATGCCATTCAATATTCCCGTCAGATCCAAACTTATGATTTTCTCCTCCATCTATATTTGATAATTTTCTTACATAAGGTTTATTATAAATGGAAGAATTTAGCACCTACAATTTCATTATTATAAGTTTTATAATTGTCATCTATTATGTTAATATTATGTGGTGGTTTTTGATGGATTTGTAGGAGTAGGATTATTTGTATTAGAACCTCCGCTTGAACCACCCCCTCCTCCACAAGATATAATTGCAAATAAAGAAGTTAAAATTAATACAAACTTTTTTTCATTTTTTTATCTCCTCTTCACTTTCATATTTTTTTCGTCATTTGTAAAAAAATATAAGAATTCCAAATTTCTATTATAAGTATACAATATTATTTACGATTATCAAATAATTTTTGATAAATATATGAACCTCCCACAACTAAAGTCACAGAGTTCTAAAAATCTTTAAAAAAATATTTAAAAAATTTTTCTAAGAAGTTTGATAGCTTTACACTACCCTTATTCTTTTTAGGTGTGTTCAGCTCACCTCTATTGTATAGGATACTTAAATCCACAACTTTACTTTTTTTCTTAGAATATTTAATGCTCCATTACAATCGGCATTTAATTGATAGCCTTTACTTGTTTGATATAGTCCTCTTTTTATTCTTTTTCCACTGAATATATATTCTTGTAGATTTTCTTTATCATATATTGAATCTCATCTCCATCAAAGAAACTTACTTTTTGATGTATAACTCTCTTCTTGTAGTTTGAATTCTATTCCATATAGTTTACATAGATATATTAATTTATCTCTTAATTTTCCATATGAGATATTTACAAAGTTTTGATTATTTATACTTCCTATATTTGAATTTCTTTGAAAATCTTCATTATATCCTAAAACTAGTTTTCCTATATCATTATTAAGACAATAATTTATTATCATTCTTGCTGTTTTTTTGAAAGATAATCTTCTATACGATTATTTCTCTTTTTAGTTATTCTCTTTTGCCTTAATGTTGTGCGGGAGGTCTTTTTGCTTATCTTTTATACTTTGTAATTTTGAATTTATCTTATTATAGTATTGATTTATTGATTTTAATTTTTCTACCATCTATTATGAATGAAGCTCCAGTATTTGTAACACAAGTACAAAGATTATCTATACCTAAATCAATTCCTAGTACATTGTTTTCATTTAATTCCCTTTTGAACTTCTTTTTACTTCGTAAGTATATTGAATTTCAAAGTACCTAGAAATATTGTTTAGGTATTATTCTAATCTCTTTTTATTTTTCTTGCCTTTTTAATACTGGTGGCAGTTTTATTGCGATTTCCTTATGTGTCTTTCTAAATGAATTTGAATAAGGAACTATCAGAATATCATCTTTTAATCTAACAAAAACCTATAACAAGAGTAGTAAAAACCATCTTTAGCAAGATATTTAGGTAATTTTATTTTTTTATTATCATATTGACCATTCTTAGCAAGTTTTAAAAAGTCCAAAAAAACGATTTGAAACTTCCATCTACTTCTTTTTAGAATTTGTTGAGCCATATTAGAATTTAACTTCTTATAGTTCTCACTATTTTTTTAAGCATTTTATAGTTTTTCATTATAACTTAAATACTTTTTCTTATTAAAATAGTATTGTCTAATATTATATATAGCTTCATTAGTTAAGTTCTTGGCTACATGAGATAAATATTTTAAATTCCTAAACTCCTTTTTACTAAGATGTTTTACTTGTTGTTTTAAAGTTAAATACATAGATATCACCTCCTTTTCATCAGAGATATTATACCGTGTATTCTACATTTTATCTGTTTATTTTTAAATATTTTTAAAGTTTTTAAAACCCCACAACAGTGGGAAGCGTCGTTCACATAAATACGCTACCATTTATGCAGTTCTCTTATGAACTTCTTGTTATCTCTAACAAGCACAGACTATATCTTATCCATATCCTATTTCAAGGACTTAGGCGAAACCACTTCCAATACCAATCACTTGTATTGTACTCCCCTCACGAGGGATAGTCGTTGAACTTTCCTTTTCAGGCTTAGCTGCTGATTGTCTATTATCATAATGTTTAGGATTTAACCTTGCGCCATCTAGTATATTTTTTCTGCTTTCGCTACCTTCACACTTATACCATATTTGAACGAAGGTATTATGTTGTGGTTATACTAGCTTTAAGAGTTCCCAGCAATTCAGTTTCTTTGTTGCACGGTTTTGCTCCGTGTCTACATACAAGTTTCCCTGTATGCTTACTAAAATTTTCGTGCAATTCATCTCACGACTAAAGTTGCGAGTGTTCTTGCACTATTTAATAAATTCAAAAAATTTATGATATATATAATTAAAATAAGATAAATAAATTTTTATCGTAATTAATGGTATAAAAAAATCAAAAAAATTCGGAAAAAAATGGGGAATTATGGAATTATATATTTTTTTTATGAAACTTGAAAAACACAAAAATATTGTGTTATCATTATGTTATGAAAACAATATATAGTGTTTTAGACTAAAAAAGTCTAAATTAATTAGATATATTTAAAAGGATAGGGGAAAATTGATGGTTTGCAGAGAAATAGAAAAGTATGAAAGTAAAAATAAGGGAGGAATAAAAATGCAACCACAATTAACAGAGAATTTGAGAAATATAATAGCAGGAATAGTGAATGTTGAAAGTAACGATACGTGCAATGAAAACGCCAATATGTCTTCAATGACGCCAGCAGGGCAAATGATGAAGTTTGCAAGTGAAGTATCAAAAATTTACGCCTTGGAAAATTTAGTTTCACCAAGATTCAAGGAAGCTCACGAAAAGGGGCTTATTCATATTCACGATTTGGATTTTTATTCCAGCAAAACTACAACTTGTCTGCAATATGACTTGGCAGATATGTTTGAGAATGGTTTTTATACTAAGCACGGATATATTCGGGAAGCACAGAGTATTTCCACTTATGCAACGCTTGCTACCATTATTTTTCAGACAAATCAGAATGAACAGCACGGCGGACAGGCAATACCAGCATTTGACTTCTATATGGCAAAAGGTGTGCTAAAATCGTTTAGACGTCACTTGAAAAGAAGAATTTTGAGCTTTGTAGAAATAAAAAATGGAGTGGAAATTACACAAGAATATGAAAAAAATGCTAAAGAGTTCTTGAAAAAAAATGTTTCTTCAATTAAATGCAATGAAAATGAAATAAAATTACTGGAAGAATACTTTAAAATAAGTAGAGATGATTTAATTAAATTGCTAGTTGAGGCTTATGATGATACTCAAAATGAAACTTATCAGGCAATGGAAGGATTTTTGCACAATTTGAACACAATGCACTCTCGTGGCGGAAATCAAGTTGTGTTTTCTTCAATAAATTATGGAACTGATACTTCAGAAGAAGGCAGAATGGTCATCCGTGAATTATTAAAGGCTACATCAAGTGGGCTTGGTAAAAATGAAACTCCTATTTTTCCAATACAAATTTTTAAAGTAAAGGAAGGGCTTAATTATTCTGAAAATGACTATGATTTAGCCAGAAGCGACTTTGATGGAATTTTAGAAACTGTAAAAAAACAAAAAATTTCTTATGATGATAATTCAGAAAATAAAAAATCACTTTTTGAAACACCAAATTTTGACTTGTTATTATTGTCTTGTGAAACTTCAAGCAGAAGATTATTTCCAAACTTTGTATTTCTGGATTCTGAATTTAACAGACACGAAAAATGGAGAATGGATGATCCAGAAAGATACAAATATGAAATTGCAACAATGGGTTGCCGAACACGTGTATTTGAAAAATGTAAATGGTGAAAAAAAGTAGTCTTGGACGTGGTAATTTGTCCTTTACAAGTATTAATTTCCCTAGAATTGCAATTTTAACTAGAAGAAATGTAGAAAAAGAAATTGCAGAAATGGAAAAGAATGGAAAATTTTCAAACGAAGAAGAAAGAAATAATAAAAAAATTGAACTTTTGACAGAAGAATTTCAAAAAAGAGTGCTGGAAGCAACATATTTAGTTGGAGATCAGCTTTATGAACGTTACAATTTCCAAAGAACAGCTTTGGCAAAACAATTTCCATTTATGAGAAGCAATAATTTATGGAAAGGACTTGGCGAAAAGGATGGAAATGATGAAGTTGGAGATGCGATAAATACAGGTTCTCTTTCAATTGGTTTTGTTGGAGGGGCAAATGCGATGTATGCTTTGTTTGATGCGGAACATGGAACAAGTGAAGTTGCTTATAATGTGCTTTATGATACGATTGAAAAAATGGGGAAAGTTGCAGATGAATTTAGAGATAAGTATCATTTGAACTATTCAATTTTGGCAACTCCGGCAGAAAGTTTGGCAGGAAGATTTTTACGTATTGACAGGGATGAATTTGGTGTAATCAAGAATGTGACAGATAGAGATTATTATGTAAATTCATTTCACATTGATGTAAAAAAGGAAATTAGCCTTTTTGATAAAATTAGAAAGGAAGCTCCATTTCATAAATTGACAAGAGGTGGACATATTACCTATGTGGAATTAGATGGGGAAGCACGAAAAAATATAGGTGTCATGTTAAAAATCGTAAAGGTTATGAAGGATTCTGGAATTGGTTACGGTTCAATAAACCATCCAGTTGACAGATGCAGAGATTGTGGAACAGAAGCAATAATTTATGATAAATGCCCAATTTGCGGAAGTCATAATATTTCTAGAATTAGAAGAATAACAGGCTATCTGACAGGAGATTTAGACAGCTGGAACAGCGCTAAGCAAGCTGAAGAACATGACAGGGTAAAACATGGTATAAAATAAATATATTATATAATAGCGAGGTAATTTAAAGTGAATAAACTAAAGACAGAAAAAGAAAAAATTTTAGAAAAAAATTTTTCAAAAACTCCAAAAAATGATTTTACATTGAAAATCTTAACAACTTACAAGGAAACAATCGTTGATGGTGTCGGTCTTCGTTATTCACTTTACTTTGCTGGCTGTTCTCATGCCTGCCCTGGCTGCCATAATGAATATTCATGGAATCCAAATCACGGAAATACTTTAACTTATGAAATTTTAGAAAAAATTGCCAAGGAAATAAACGAAAATACTCTTCTTGATGGAATTACAATAACTGGTGGCGATCCTCTCTTTAATCCAATAGATATGTTAAAAGTTCTGAAATTTTTGAAGGAAAAGACAGGAAAGAATATATGGCTTTATACAGGTTATACGATTGAACAGATTCGCTGTGATGAATTGCGGAAAAAATGCCTTGAATATGTGGATGTGCTAGTTGATGGACGGTTTGTAAAGGAACTTTATGACCCAAAAATAAAAATTTAGGGGAAGCAGTAATCAGAGAATTATAAAAAAAGGAAGATTTTTTTATTAAATAGATTTATTTATTAATTTTATAAATATAAATTTTGAATTGATGAATAAATCTATTTTTTTAATATAAAATTTCATAAAAAAACAATGCATTTCATATTTACATATCAAAAAGAAAAAAATTAATATAAAAAAATATAGAAAAAAACTTAAAAAAATAATGATAAAATATTTATGTAGAATTATATTTTATAAAAAAAATTTAATATATAGAGGTGAAAAGTGAAGGAAAAAATTATTATTATCGATTTTGGTTCGCAATATAGCCAGCTAATTGCCAGAAGAATTAGGGAAATGGAAGTTTATTGCGAAATTGTGCCTTTAATTGATATTGAGAAAATAAAAAGCGGGAAAGAAAAGGTAAAAGGGATTATATTTTCTGGAGGGCCTGCTTCAGTTTATGAAAAAGATGCTCCAACTGTAAATCCTGAAGTATTTAACCTAAATCTTCCTATTCTGGGAATCTGTTACGGAATGCAGCTAATTACGCATTTAAATGGTGGAAAAGTTGAAAAAGCTGATTCGAGGGAATTTGGAAAAGCTGTCTTGGAAGTGGGAAATAATGATAATCCATTATTTACAGGAGTTAAAAAATCTTCTAACATCTGGATGAGCCACAATGACCACATCACAGAATTGCCAAAAGGGTTTTGAAGTAATTGCAAAAACAGATTCTTCAATTGCAGCAATTACAAATAACAATGGAATTTATGCATTGCAATTCCATCCAGAAGTAGTTCATTCTGAATGTGGAACTCAAATTTTAGAAAATTTTATATTTAACATTTGTAAATGTGAAAAAAATTGGAAAATTTCAAGTTTTATTGCTGAAAAGACAAAATTTATAAAGGAAACTGTTGGAGATGAACACGTGCTTCTTGCACTTTCTGGAGGTGTAGATTCATCAGTTGCCGCAGTTCTTATTAACAATGCAATTGGACATCAGCTTACTTGCATGTTTGTAGATACTGGACTTTTGAGAAAAGATGAAGGAAAAAAAGTATTAGAATACTACAAGGAACATTTTGACTTGAATATTGTATTTGTTGATGCAAAAGACAGATTTCTAAATAAATTAAAAGGTGTAGATGAACCTGAAGCTAAAAGAAAAATTATTGGAAATGAATTTATTGAAGTATTTAACGAAGAAATTAGAAAACTTAAAGGTCAAGAAGGTGCAAAATTTTTGGCACAGGGAACAATTTACCCAGATGTTATTGAATCTCAGTCTATAAAAGGACCTTCCCACACAATAAAATCTCACCACAATGTTGGAGGATTGCCAGAAGACTTGCAATTTGAGTTATTGGAACCTTTAAAGGAATTATTTAAGGATGAAGTTAGAAAAGTAGGACACGAACTTGGACTTCCTGACACAATTATAAAAAGACATCCATTCCCAGGTCCAGGACTTGGAATCCGTGTAATTGGAGAAGTAACACCTGACAAAGTAAAAATTCTTCAGGAAGCTGATGACATTTTCATTACTGAATTGATGGAAAAAGGGCTTTATGATAAAGTAGATCAAGCATTTGTAACATTGTTACCTGTAAAAACTGTCGGGGTAATGGGAGATCAAAGAACTTATGAATTTGTAGCCGCTATTCGTTCAGTAAATACAATCGACTTTATGACAGCCACTTGGTCAAAATTGCCTTATGAATTTTTGGAAGAAGTGTCAAACAAGATTATAAACAAAGTAAATGGAATCAATAGAATTGTGTATGATATTTCTTCTAAGCCACCTGGAACAATTGAGTGGGAATAATTAATAAAATTAGTTTTAATGCTTTAATTACTGTCTTTAAGTATATTAACAAAAATATAAAAAGTACCAAAAAAAGTACTAAAATTTAAAAAGAGGCACATTTCAGCCTCTTTTTGTTATTATCATATTTAGTTGCTATTTTTCTCCATTTCTCTATAATCACCTAGAGTACTTGCCATTATGTTTTTGCACAATTTCATTATCTTTAGATAATATTGTTTCTATTAAATTGCTTCTATATTTATTTAAAATATTTAACATTTCGATATTTCCTGTCATTTTTTTAATCCTGTTTCCAGTACTCCTAGTTCCCAATCTACATATTTTTTTAGCATCATTTCCGAATTCCTTTTTTTATTTCACTTACTAAAAAAATGTCTATAATTCTTTTTGCAAAAATCGTTCTTTTTGTTTTATTTTTTTCTCATTTCCTCTCCTTTCACAAGACTATTATACAACATGTTTTATATTTTACCAATAACTTTTTTTATAAAAATATAGATAAGATATTTTAATGATGTTGGAGATTTAAAATTTTCGTATTTTTTTACCACTTTATTTTAAAAAAATATTGTGACTTTTTTTATTCCAAATAAAGATAACCATTTCTGACTATTCTTCATTTGTTATTTCTGCTATTATCTTGTGCATATTCTTTTTTTAGTCTTATCCATAACAGCACTCACTCTTCTTATTGCTATTCTATAATCCATAAGCTCCCGTGCCTCTTTTTAAATTTGACAATATTGATATTATTCCATCTTTTGACTTCTTAAGCTCTACAATAAACTGCTTATTAATTTCTGAAAACGTGTCGAATTCCATTAAATTATGATATTCTTTCTGAAATTTTAATATTTTATCATCATAAAGATTATCCATTTCATTTTTCTATAGAATCCCAATTTTTATCAATACTGTTTGTATTAATTATATCTATTGCTTCATTCTTTATACAAAGACACATTTGACTTCCTTTAGTATTAAGCATTATTCCAAGTGCCTCTCCTGTTATTTTTTTCCGTTCTTAATCTACTTTCTAACCTGTTAAGAACTTCTATAAGTTTTTCATTCCCTGCTATAAGAACTGCCCGCCCTGCTTCAGCATGTTGTAATTCACTAATTATTTTTTTCATAGCTGTTTTTTTAATATCGTTTATTACCAAATCAAAAAAATTTTTCTTCACAAAAATATAAAAAAATATCCCACATATAACCACTAAAGCACCTAAATCACTAATTTCTTTAAAAATACATTCCTGTTCTCCTATGCTGTTATAATATGTTTTTGTTCCCCAATTTTTCCTCATCAAAAATTTGTTGCAGTATAACTTTTAAGTCAAATGTTTTTTTCTAGCCTCCTTTAAAAACTTCTGACAACACTTCTTCACCAATTTCTTCTGCGAAGTCAGGAATCCATTTTCTATCAATTGATTTTTTTCTTTTTTTCCAACAGATCTTCTAACTTATCCCAAAAAAACCTTCATACACTTGATTAAATTTTTTTCTACTCCAGCTTTTCCTTTTGCAACTATCTCTGTTTTGTAAATTAAAGTTTTTCCTAATTCTAATATTTTACCTGTTAAATATATTTTTTTGCTGCTAATTTATCCATTTTTTTATCTCTCCTTATATATTTTAATTTTATTTTTTTGGTAATAAAAAAATCACAATCAAATTAATGACTGTGATATTAATTAATCGTTTTTCTTTATCACTTCTGTTCTTGTTTTTCGTAATAAAGAGCTGTTGCTCCACTTCCGCCTAAAAAAATACTGATATAAACTTAATAAATTCAAAAAGTATATCTTTATTTCCTGAAAAAAATGCACATTGCGGATAATATTAAAAAAACTGGGCATTCCCATGTAAATCAGAATTTTTTTAATTTTTTTATTTTCAAAATTATTTTCTCTTATCATATCAAGAGTTTTCATATTCGCCTCATGTTCTTTAGCATCTTTATTTATAAAATTATCTAATAATTTATCTCTTTGCTCTTCTGTCAAATTATCGAAAAACTTGTAAAGGCAAAAGGGACTGAAAAAAATATCGCTGTATTTCCATATTCCTGTTTAATTTATTTATTAAATCTGGTATTTTTTTCGACTTTTTCATCCATAGTACTGTCAACATCTTCCGCTTTAGAAACTTCTTGTATTTCTTTTTCATCATCTTGCATAAATCATCCCGCTTCTCTTTATCATATTTTTTTAAATTTATTTCCACTTTTTTTGTTCTGCAAATCTATTCTCTACTTTTTAATTCTGAATTTATTGCATCAATCTTTATTTTTAAAAACTGGAAATCCCTAATTCATCGTTTATTTTTTTGTTAATTCCATTACTCTTTTATACTCCAGCAAGAAAGAATTATCGTATAAATTAACGTGCTTTTTATATATTGTATTTATATTGCTCATACTTTTCGTTCCTCCTAAGTATTTTTTTAGTAATTAAATTATACCTTAAAAACAGCAAAAATGCAACAATAATAATTAATATTTTTTTTAAATTTTACTTAATATCTATCATTCTTGACCACAGTCATTATTCAATCGTCATTGTCCCAATTCCTTATTTTTATCAATATCAATTTTAAGCTAGCCAGCAAGCCCTACAATCAATTTTACCTTGCTAGCTAACCATTTATACCAAAATTATTTTTAACGTTCAAATTTAGCTTGTATTCAAGCCATTTTTAATTGTTTTTCCAATAATTCTTTACTGCCTCTACATAATATTTGGCAAGTTCCTTTTTTGTTTCTTCCAACACTTTCATGTCTTCTGAATTTGTTATGAATCCACTTTCAACTATGACACAAGGCGTTGAAGTTTTTCTCAAAAGAGTTGCCCCTCTGTCCGCATAATCTCGTGGCAAGATTTTTCTGTCTTTCAAATGCGTTGCTTCAATATTAGCCTCTTGCATATATTCCGCTAACTCTTTACTCTTCTTTGAGTTGTGCCAATATAACATTTCAGCACCTGAAGCTATTTTATCAGCTGCATTTAAATGAAATGATAGTGTCACATCTCCTTTATTTGCAAGTCCATTTATCTTTTGTGGCAAAGTAGAATAGTATTCTTGATAAACTACAACATACTCTACACCTTGATTTTCACATTCTTTTTTTACATAGTTTTCCACAAAATCCTTATTCCAAGCGTGTTCCTCAAAACCATTTCCACACGCTCCTGGATCTCTTTTCACTCCACCATGTCCTACATTCAATATTACTTTCATTTATATCATCTCCTTTAAATATTTTTCTTTTCTATCAACACGATTCAACCATCCAGTCAAAAAATCTTGTTGTGTTTTATCCTTACTTACTAAATATTTATAAAAATTTCTTTGCATTTCATGATATTCTTTCAAAAAAAGTTTCAGGATTTATTTTATTAATAGCTTCAACTGTCTTTGGTCAATTATTCCATCTACAGTTAAATTTGAACCAAATTTATTTGCTACAATCTGGGCTTTCTTCTTTCCTGTTTTTTTTCACTATTTACAATCCAGTCAAAAATTGAAAGAGCTATTTTTATCACTTACTATTTTGTCAAGATGATTCCCCTTGTAGTATATTTTTTTCATAAATTTTTTTCGGCATCTGATTTTTTTAAATTTTCTCATATCTCCTGTATACCCTAGATACGTTTTAGCATCTTCGTGTGTTATTCCAAAATTTGTTGCTCCACCTTTATCATTTTTTTATCATTAGTATAACCGCCTTCAACTTTAAAGATATAATCTAAAAAAATTTGTTAAATCTGTCGTTCATCTATGCCACTTCCTTTTCTTTTTATTAATTCCATATTTTTTTAAATACTTAAACAATTTGGACGGATTAAATTGATAGCCAACCCTGTCTTTTTAATGATTTTTAGTTTATAAGTCAACGTAAATTGTAAAGCATAATCTATTGCATTTAAACAAAACTCACTGCAAAAATATCTATCGTCATCTTGCACCTTATTAGCATAAAAAAACTGTCCTAAAATTCCTAGATAGTCGTATCCTTTGCCTTGTGCTGTTTTAAAAAACTCAATAATATCTTTCGCATCAATATTACTATCTAACTCATAAATATCCATATTCTTTTGAAACTCAAATTTCCTTGTTCTAACTCCACCAGGATTAGACAAAAAAACTTGCCCATTGTAAATAAATTCGGCGTGTGAATATCTTCCAAATGTCCACAATGCTATTAAATGTCCTACAAGATGTTTAGGTTTGTGAAAACATATATATAGCTTATCTTTTTCTAATTCCATGAATCCTCCTTCTACATATTTTTATATGCTTTTTCATATTCTTCTTTTGCATTATATTTTTTTAATTCCTCGTCAGTTAGATTTTCCAAATTATGTGTCAGCAATGTTTCTGCACCCATTGATTTAGTGGTTTGTTCTTGCATTATATTTGCCATTTTCATCATATCCTGTATAGTTAAATTTACGTATTTTTCGCTGTCTTCTTTTGTATAAAATTTCCAATTCTCAAAAGTTGTTTTCTTCAATGCTTGACACATTACGACGATTCTTGTTAAATTTGATTGATCTATACTCCTGTTATTTTGCAAATATGTCACACCGTCAATTTCAAATTCAAACGGTGCAATATCACGCTCCACTCTTAAATCGTATAATTCTTTTTTTATTTCTTCTATTCGTTTGTCTCGATCAAATACAATTTTACCATTTTTAATAGTTTCATAATTCTGTAATTCTACAACTTTTCCATCCACAAAAATACAAATTTGGATTTACTTTTTACTTCCTGATATTCTATTTCTTCCACTACATCTCCGACCATTGTTGGTGCTAATATTGAAACATCTTTATTTGTACTTAATACTAGTAATGTATCTTTATTGTACATTACTTTTAAAAGTGTTATCTGCAAATTTCGATTGCTCTCCATACCAGTCGTTATTCTCTTTATCAAAAATTCCTAAATATTTAATTCCTTCTTCTTCCATCAATTTCACTTTATCCACTATAAATTTTTTCATCTTTTTTTTGCTCCCTTTTTAGATTATCGTGATTTAATTAACATTGTCCTATACAAAATAAGTATTTAGCCATTGACCGTTTCTGTGAAATTGTAATACTCTCATTTGCACGTGGTCTCTATCCCAAAATCCTTGTCCTCCATCATTAACCAAACCTGTTACTATATATCCATTTCTCTCTGTTGCTCCTCCTTCTGGTGTACCTAATTCTAAATAAATATAACCAGCTAATCTTATTTCGTAAATTCTATTGACTTGAGCATCATGTGCTTTATTCCAAGCCTCTTGTGCCCTATTCCATGTATCAGTTATCCTATTATGTGCATACTGTATATTATTATCTCTTGCAGCCATATCGTGATTATCCATTATTTCGCACCAATTTCCACCATTCCTGTTAGGCACTTTGTAATATGCACGACCACCATTTAGGTGATAAGCTCCCATATAATTTCCAGTTTCATCAAACATATAATGATGCCTTGCACTCCATAAATCAACTCCATTGCTTCTTACAAACTCTGTTGTATTATCTTTCACTCTATATCCTTTCGAGAACGGTACATATGGTGTCAAATCAGGCTTAGGTGACACTTGTTTAATCGTTTGATAATCAATTAACCCAAAGCTATTTTCTGATGCTGGTTTCAGTAGTTTACTCAAATATTTTACTAATGATTTTACTGTTAATATTTCATCGTTATTAAGAGTTTTTATAAAATCTGAAATCTGTGATTGTAAATTCTTTGCAACCATATTTTGCAATTCATTTGACTGATTTTCAACAATATCTAGCGAATGTATTCGAGCTATCCCTTTTTTTGTTTCCGTTGCTACATCTGTGTATTTTACCCTTTTATTTAATTCATCATCTATTATTCTATTGTCTTCAACAAAATCAATTCTTTTAGGGTATTCATTCCCAAGCCATTGATTAAGTCCTAAACCTGTTTTATTTACTGCCGGCATTCTAAATCACTTCCTTTACTCTTTATATTTTTCTCTATCTTCCCAATTTAAATTTAATGAATCCCAAGAATCCCAAGTTTTATTGTACCTATCAAATTCATCCCAAGTCATATAACTGTAAACTATTTTATAACCTAAATGAGCAGGTTTATTTAATTCAATAAAATTAATAAAATTTTTTTAAATTTGGAGGTACTCCATAAATACTTGTAAATCTTATAATAAAATAGTATTCATTAAACACTTCTGTTATTTCAACTTCTCCATTTGTAAATATTCTGGCTTGCTCTTTTAAGTTAGCTGGTGAAAATATCTGCTTTGATAATAAACGATATAAAATTCTATCCCGCCTATCCTGTAAACTTAAATTTAAATCGGGTTCTAAATTCATAAATTTTTTTCATATTTTAAAACCTGTTCTTCATTGAAAAAAAGTTTAAAAAGATAAATCCATTATATTTTTCAATATCATTTTTTTTATCTTTTGAGTTTCCATTATCAGACTTTTTTTATTAAGTCAATTTGTAAACTATTTCTAGCAATTTTTGATACTGCCTTTATTTTTACTGTTCATTGACAACAACCCCAGTCACTACTAGTATCTCATTATTATTTATCGTTATATTTTTGAATATCGTTATTAATTAAAACTTTACAATCTTCCACACCATTAATAGATAAAACTATTTTCTCAACTCTGTTAATTGATAAAAATTTTCTGATTATTTAAAGTATAAAGTGCTGAATTATCTTTTATCTGCTGATTTATTCTAGAGATAATCAAATCAGATACATTGCTTAATTTTACTCCAGAGCTTAATATGATCCTCACACTTATTTCAATATCTTTGCTATCAAAACTTACTACAGTAACATTAGCTCCAACTGGTCTACCGTTATCTGCTTCTATTCTTTCTTTTACTTTTTGTATTAAGTTCTCATTGGCTACTCCGTTTTTGTAATTAGCAATCCTTACTTTTACCGTTCCATTTCCATTCCACAATGGCTCAACAAGAACTCTACCTACTCCATCTACTTCTTTTGCCCATTTCTCATAATCATAAATATTTCCACTATGTGCTGGTTTCAGTATTCTTTCTTTCGCTCTTGATATTAAAACATCATTAGGTTCTTTTTCATATCCATTTGTAAACGATTTTTCATTAATTACTGTAAAAATATTAGCATTAGCAATTTCAAAATTTGCTATTTCTCCAATAGCGCAGTTCCCAATCTCTCCTCTTTGTAAACATTCCACCACAGCAATTGCTTTTTCATTTGATAATATTGTTGCATCATAAAGCAATTGGTACTTTGTACCATCTGTTTTCAACACTATTGTTCCAGCGGGTATCGTAGTTCCAGCTTTTCCTGTTATTAATACTTCCCCAGTTGCTTTAGTTCCTTGTTTTCTAGTTACCCCAAAAAGCATTGCATGATAATCAACAAATTCATCTTCTGTTGCGGTATCAATAAAAGTTTGCTTAACCCAAAATTCTAGCAATTTATATATTGCTTCAGCTTCTATTCCGTAAGCACTTGCAATGTCAAAATTAAATGTTCCTTCTATTTTAGAAAAATTATTTTCCAAATTAGATAAAAACTTATTCCTCGCTTCTATTTTATTCACTGTATAACACCTCACTTTCTCCGTAGACGGTAGAGACATTAAAAGAGACTTTTAAATTATTATCATCGTTGTTGTAGTTTAATTCAAAATTATAGCAGTCCAAAATATACGGATTAACTAATAAACAATCTTTTAATTTCCGAAATAATTAAAAGCATTTTTTTATACTTTCCTGATAAACCGTACCAATATGCACATCTAAATCATTTCCATAACTATCCGAATGTATTTCGTAAAAATTTCTTTTAGTTTTAAGTGCCTTAAATATCCATACCTTAAGTGCTTCATTTCCGTTTAATTCAACAAGTCTATCGCCATTTTTCAATGGCTCTAATGTATCTAAATCAATTGCATACTCTGTAAAAGGGGGTAATTCTTTTTTTTCTTTTTCTGTATTTTGATTCAAAAACAATTCTTCAAAATCCATATTTACACTCCTTCTATTGCACCACTTGGCATTTTCACTATTTTACTAACTACCACATAATTTATCCCAAGCACTAAAACTAGCACTTCATCTCCAACTTTTAAAGTGTCCTCAAACCATATATCCTTACTACTTTTATAAGTTCCAGAACCTTTAATTGTCGAATGGTCATGGGTGTGTGAAGCAGGTCCATTTCCTATCCCTGTTTGAGTTGTAGCATTAATAGTTATTTCATCAATAACACCGTCTATTTTATAAGTTCTGTGATAATGTGGTAATAAGAAATTAGAGCAGTAAATCTGCTCTGAAGGTATTTCCACATTATCAAATTTTATTTTTAATTCAGGCGGTGGACTAGTTACACTAGCTCTTATAAAATTGTTGGATTGCTGTTGCACTCCGTTATCAATCATATCGTTAAGTATTTCAAACATGCTCATTATTTAGCACCTACCTTTTTCTTATTTTTCTCATTCTTCTTGCTTTTCTCACCTTTCTTGTTTTTCTTACTCTTTTTACTTTGTGATTTTTTCGATTTTGGTTTTTCTTCAAATTCAGTTTTGTCCATCACATTTTCAAAAGTTAATTCTATATCGCAATAATACATATCATTTTCCCAAGTATGCGTATCATTTTTTACTAAAAAACTACCAACAAGGTTCGTGTGTGGCTCGTGTATTCCTATTGAATAACCGCTTTGTATCAAAACATTACCAAGACAAGTGATATTTCCTGTTTTTTCAACACTTTTCAACATCTCTTTCGCATTACTGATATTATCCCTATCCTTGTCATACTGCATTACTTTTTGAAATAATCCGTATTTTTTTCCTTGTCTTCTTTATTTTCTACTTTATCTACTATTTGTTGTTTTTCTTTTTCAGTTTTATAAATAACAATTTGATTCACCATTTGTTCAATATCTTCACCATATTTAGAACTTTTTTATATCTTGCTCAGAATTTAGCATAACATCTGCTAAACTTCCTTGTTCCACAACTTCTATTTTTTTCCATCATTACTAACAATAGAATATATTTTTTTATCTTTTCTATGCTGAATCGTATAAGCGTTCAAAAATTATTTGATACCCACTCTTATTAACTGCTGGATAAGTGCAATCCACTTTGTCTTCAGGTATATTTCCAACTTCCAATTTTAACTCTCCACAAATTTCTTTCAATATTTGTGACGGTTTTTTTCTTATTAAAGTTTTTTTCACAAAAATAGTTTTTTTATTAAGATATATGGAGTTATCAAAACAATTAAAAGTCCTAATTTTACTATCTCCAACAACTTCAACAGAAAAAAACTTTTACCAATAAATAATTTATCAGCATCAACATAGAACTCCACTTTATCTCCTAAATTAGCAATTTGATTATCATCTAAATATTTTACTTCTAATGTTCGTGATGTTCCATTTATTCCACCTTTCCAAGTAATTCGTTCAAATTTTTTTATGTGTTCTTTATCATTAATCACAATCTTTAACATTTCCAAACTTCCTTTTTTTAAACTTTAATCAAGCCATCAATTTTTTTCTTTTTATTTTATTTTTTTAATCCACTCTTTAAATTTTCAAATCTCTCTTCCAGTTGATACTCTTTAATTGGCGAAGTCTTCCCAGTATATCGCTCATAAAGTTCATTAACATCATCAATCAATCTTGTCTGTTTCCGAGCTTCTATCAAATCAATTGTAATATCAATATCTCCTGTTCTCTCTATTATTTCATATTCCAACTGTTCAATATAACATTTAAAAATAAATACTATAATTAGCACTTACCAAAGTTAAAAACTTCTTTATTATCTTTATATTTCTCCAATTTTTTTATACCACTCATCGGCGAGTGTGGATTTAGTAAAAAAATTAAAAAAATTTAGATTTTTTTAGCAGGTAAAAATGTAGAAAAAAATTGACTTTTTTTATGTTTTTTTCTCCTATTAATGCTACTTCTCCAACATCTAATATCTTTACAACTTCACTGTTTTGACTGCTCGTAATTTTAAAATCTGACGGTGGAATCACAAAAATAAACGGTTCTGTATCATGCAATAACATAAATATTGATCTCATATTGAAACTCCTTTCATAATTATTGTGACGCTTGAATTTGAGCTTGTAAATTTGACATCATAGTGTTATATGTATTCTGACTAACATTCTGTGCTATCTGTCTAGCTATACTCTCAATTTTTGCTGTGTCATTTATTGTTATATTTGACAATTGTGCTGCTATTTGTGCATTAGCTTGATGATTTATAACTTGTTCTATTGATACTGGTTGTGGTATTGGCGGTTGCATTGTGCTCAAACTAGTATTCAAAAGACTTGGCAAACTATTTAATGGACTTAATCCAGAACTGATAGCATTAGTTATAGCGCTCGGATCAAATGGTTGCAAGGGATTATTATTTTGTTGTTTAGATACAAGTTGTGAAATTGCACTTGTTAATTGTGCTGTCTTATCTTGCTGAGTAAGTGCTAAATTTTGCTGTGGTGCTACCCTTGCTTTGACCGCATTTATATCAAGTACAACCTTCTGCAAAGCTTCTGCGGAACGTCTATCATATTCTTTTTGCATAGCCTCTCGTCTTAACCTTCCTTCTTCGTACGTTGCTCTAACGGACCCACCACCTTTACTTCGTGCTATATCAAATGCTTGTTTCTTTATAGGATCTGTTTGAAACTCTAATATTCCTTTTACTATTTCAGGCGTATAATATCCAATAGCTCCACCAATTGCAGCACCTACTGCCGTTCCTACTGGTCCCCCAATTGCTGTTCCTAATTGAGCTCCCCAAACTGCACCTTTGGCTCCTATAATTCCTCGCATTCCTATTTCTGCACCTTTTGTTAATTGTTCTGCTTGTCCTTTTAACTTATCAGGATCTAATGCTCCACTTTTTTGCCATTCTTCAACTCTTTTCATAAAGTCTTCCATCCACCTAGTTGCTATTGGGGCGAATGCTTCTCCTAACGATATTTTTAAATCATCTATCGCCGATTTAAATTGTGCTATTTTGTTAGCCGTTGTATTACTCATATCATTAGCAAATTTATCCGTTGCACCACTAGAATTTCTTACAGCATTAGCAACTTTGTTATAGTTTTCTTCTGTTGTCCCCATAATAGAAGCCAGTATTTTCATACCTTCTCCACCAGCAATCATTGTTAAATATCTATTTCTTTCTTCCTGTGTAAGACCTGCAGTAGCAATTTTTAAATCATCAGATAATGCTTTTAATCCTCTAAAATGTCCTTGCTGGTCATAAAGTTGAATATTTAAGTCTTTTAAAGCATTTCCCACTTGTTTCGATGGATTAGCCAACCTTCTGTAAATCCCTGCTAAATTACGTCCAGCTTGACCAGACTTAATTCCATTATCCGCAAGCACTCCTAATAAGATATTTACATCTTCAAAGCTCTCAAAATTTCTTGAAGTTGCTGCAACATATTTATAAGATTCTCCTAACATTTGTACATTGGTATTTGCATTATTACTTGTTGCAACCATTACATCCATAAGTCTATCAGAATCTTTTAACGACATACCAAAAGCTGTCAGGTTATCTGTGACTATATCGGAAGTTTGTGCAAAATCACTTCCAGCCGCAATTGACATTTTCAAAAGTTTTGGTGTCATTTCTAACACTTCATTTGTTTTCATACCAGCCATTGCCTGATACATCTGTGCCTCTGCCACTTCCTGTGCTGTAAATTTAGTTGATCTACCCAAATCTCTTGTTTGTTGCATAAGTTGCTTTTCTTGTTGTACTGTAGCCCCCATTATAGCCTTATTTCTTCTAACTTGGTCTTCCAAATTCGCATAAGCTTCAACAGAAGATTTTAATACACTAACTGCTGTCCCTGCTCCTATACCAACTCCAACAGTTGCCAATGCTCCTTGAACTCCACTGAAAGAATTTTTTATTTTACCAGCTATACCACCAACTTTATCTTTCAATGTTCCCAATGAACTTCCAGCCTTTTGTGCTACATTAGTAAATTTATCTTTCAATTCAAGCAATGCGCTCAATTTATATTCACTCATTCTCTAATCCACCTCCAATCATAAAAAACATAAATAACAACTCCGAATTACTTAATTCCCTTAGACTTTGCAGACTATGTCCACAATTTAAATAGTGAGCGACTGTTTTTGCTTTCCAGTCGCCCTTGATTAGTTTTTTATTTCTTCAACCACTTCTTCAACAGTAAATTTTTCATTCCATCCAGCCTTTTTCATAAGTAATTCTGAAATATTTACTATGGTAGATTGGCTTAGTACTTTTGGCACAACTTCAATTGGATTCATTTGGCAACCCAATTTAGTAATCAATTTTTCATCTTTAAATATTTTTCCTGCAGTATAAATTAATTCACTGTCTTTGTCTGTACTGTTACTGGATAAAAATATCCAGTATTTCCATTCTGTTCAATACTTCTAATTCTAAAAACAGCTCCATTCAATTCTTCAACTTTAACTTTTACTGTGTCTTTTTTTCTATTTTTTTTGCTGTTTTTCCAACAACATTTCCACTGTTATATTTTTCATTTTATCCCTACCTTTTCTTATTTTATTACATTTTCATATTTAACATCGCTAGGAGTAAATCCAAAAGGAATTTCTTCTTCCACAATTTCTCCTCTTTCAAATTTTGCAAGTTCAATCGAATTTAACCAAACATTATCAATCGACACCCGTTCTTCTTGTCCACGTAAACTATCAGGATCTTTTATAGATGTGACTATTCTACTTCTCACATCTTTTCCTTTTACCCAATTTTCAAGTATTTTTTTTCCACGAGTATAAACTTTAAAAACTTTTATAGTTCCTTCACCTTTCAGTCCAGTTATTTTACTGTCAACAGAAATCCCCAGCTGTACATCTTTTCTTTCCGCTGTAATTTTAGCTTCTACAGATTTTAATTCCAATACTTTTTCATTATCAAGCCATAACTCTCCATAAGCTCCTGTTATTGTTCTATTTCCTTTTATATTTTCCGACATTTTATCAACTCCTTTTCATTACATTGTCATTACTAAACTAAGTGAAGCCATAGTGTCTACAAACCTTACATCACCAGTTAAATAAACATCATCGCCAGTCGGATATTGTAAAATTTCCAAATCCGTCATACTATTTACTTCTAGCCCATCTGTAATTATTACTTTTTTCTGTGCTTCAATATCAATTTCTACTTTATTGTCATAATCCCCGTTTAACACATTTGGTGACATCTCTTTGAAATATACTTTAGTTATATTTGAGCAGAAATTCATTTTATTGTCATAATCATTTATGTAGTTTCCAAGCCAATAATTTTTAAAAGTATCTCTTATATCATCGGCAATAAAGCACATGCCTTCAACCACTTTAATTTTTCTTGCGTCTTTTTTCCAAGTACTGTCAAATGTAGTTTTAGAATTAACTCCATAATTCACTTTAACCACTTCTTCATCGTTGTATAAACTAAATTTACCAAGTTTAGGTTCATAGTCTTCAACAGATTTTAAATCACTCATAGTGTAATTATCTGCACTACGATTTAACGGCATACCCGCAATAAGTCCAGCTATTGCCACTGTATATTCCTGTGCTGTAAAATCTCCATAAATGGACTTATATGTCCCGCCATTCGCAAGTTCTACAATAGCCACATGGTCTGTATTATTTGCAAAACTTGACACATATTTTACAGTTTTACCAATTGCGCCAGTATTTCCAAATTGTTGTTTTACCCAATTTACAACCGTTTGGTCTTCTGTTTCTAATGCTTTTGGATAAGCTAACCAGTTGAACTTTCGCATTTCTAAATCCTTTAATACTTTGCTTGTATCTTCTCCACTTTGTATAACTCTGATTAATATTTTAAATGCTCCATAATGCATAGCTAAATTAATATATTTAATATTATCTTTATCCCATTTTTCAGTTTCAACATCGGCTATGGTTTTAAAAGTGTACCATTTTTCAGTAGCTTTTGTATCTTGTAAAATCAAACAAACAGTACCTCTTTCACTTCTTTGAATAGCTGTCGTTGCTAATGTTTTAAATGCGATACTAATGCTTGGACTCGCATTAATTTGTCCGACTATTGCCATTTTATCACTCTCCTATTTCTTTAATTTCATTTTTAAATTTCTCATTATCTTGTAATTAAATGGAACTCCATTTTTTTATCAAATAATGATAATTTTTTTAAACACCTCATCACTGATCAAATCATTATTCTCATCAAATAATGATACTCTATTACCTTTTTTTCATCAAATAAATCTAATTTTTTTAGCAATTCATATTCCGTTAATTCAGTGTCATCATTCAATATTTCTTTTATTGTTTCAATACTATTGTCAAAAGTTCTTAAATCAGTCCCGTACACATCAAATAAATCTAAATCGAAAATGTAATGACCTAGACCATCTACCATTTTTTTGTCTGCTCATTTTTTTAAAGTTAGACATCTATCTCTAACTTTTTAAAAATCTTATTTCCTTTGTTTCAAACATATTATCCAATCCATCAAGCACTTTATAAATTTCCATTGTATTATTTTCATCATTTTCAGGAATATACATAATATCTACACTAATAAATATCCGTTTTTTTTATAATTTGCAAAAAAATTCATTTTTGTAGTCAATTACTTGGATATAATAGCACGGTTTAGTCAAAGCATTTATATTATCAATTCCAACTTCTTTATCTGTAAAATCGTATATTTTTTTGCTCAGGGCTTTTATAAAATCCATAAATTCCATTATTATTCAAACTCCGCTCTTATTGTCGAACCTATTTTATCTTTAAATACAGGCTCTAAGTTTTCTATAGTTTTTTTCAACATAAATACGCCGGGTACTACTTTACCTGTTTCTTTACCAAAATACACTACTCTATGTCCATATTCAACATGGTTTACGTACTCCACATTGTTATAAACAACCTGTTTAAAACTTCCACCATTTTCCCTATGCCAACCCATTCTTAATTGACCAGTATCTGCTGGTGTTTCTTCTTTTACTTCTTTTATTGTTTGTTCAGCAACTTGTTTGAGTGTCATTCCTACTTTTTGTGGAGTATCAGTAGCTAACTTTTCTAATTTTTTTGCCAGTTTTTCCCAGTCGCCGCTAAGTTTCATTTTTTTCCACTTCCTCCACCGATATCTCCTGATGTTCCAAAAAATCAGTGTACTTTATAGGTTTATTAGCTTTAAATTTATATTTTATTCCGCCTTTACTTACAACCAAAATATCATTTTGCTTTATTTCTACATCATTACTAACAAATATCTTATACGAATTTTTAGAACTATTTATAATTCCAGTTTCAGTAGCCCTTAAAATTCCTACACTTAACTGGCACTTAATATTAGTGTAAATAACTTCCCAACCCTGAACTGTCAAACCAAATTCAGTCTTTGTTTTCGTATTTCTTTTAATTTCTTCTATCACATCGGTATCAAAAAAATCTTCAAACATCACATATCACCTTTATTTTATAACTCCAAGTTTTCTAAAACGATTCAAACTTTTTCTAAATTCCACATCATCATTTAACTCAGTTACAAATTCAACTTGCCTATCTCCACTTTTCATAGATTTTATATTTCTATTTTTTTATCAAAATTATATTTAAAAAAATATTTTGTTATAGGAGTTATCAATTCTCTTGGGAAGTCTTCACGATTCATATAGTTAATACTATCTTGAACAATACTCTCAATAGCAAATTTAGTCTTTGCTTCATTTGGTGTTACATCAGAAATAATTTTTTTATTTTTTTTCATAAATTTCATCAATTAATTCAGTCATTTCTATTACCTCTTAAAAAAATAAAAAAAGTATGGCGTTTTAACCACACTTTTTTTTACTACGCTTCAATTGCAACTAGACCCTTTACTTTTGTTATCAAGTATAAAACAGTCATAATAAAAATCTACCTAAAAAATAAAGTTCCTGAATAATTTTTCTGAATCTGTAACTACTCTATATTCAGCTAATTTCACAGGACCAACCGTTGCCGAATTGTGCCCTATTAAACAACCGTAATTTTTAGTTGTAGCTCCACCTACTCCTGTTTTAATTTCCATCCATTTTTTAGTAACTCTTACTATCGGTACTCCGTCAACCATTCCTACTAATCCATTTATTTTTATATTTTGCCCAATATCCGAAGCTTTGATGAAATTGTCATCTTTTTTCAATTTTGTTAAAAACTCAGGTGTAACATAAGCAATCCTATTTTGAGGTACATCCGCATCATTTAATTTCTCCTGTGCTTCTAAAAATTTGTTATATGCGTTGTTAGCTGCAAGTCCTGTCACTGTCTGTGATTTTGTATCACAGGTTTTAAGAATTGTTTCAAATCTGTATTTCTCAATCTCAGGAATTACTCTTTCTCTCAATTGTCTTGCCAACACTTCTCCAGCTTTAATTTTTGTCTCGTCTTCGTCCATTTTATCCAAAAGCATTTTAAAAGATCTATCTTTTGTTAATGTCATTTCTTGGATTGAATTTTGTAAAATGTCCGCATTTCCATAACCTGTATTTCTGTTATAGTCCCTATTATCAACTGTATTAATCGAAGTAACTTTTACAGTTTTAGCTCCTACAAAGCTGTAATCATTATTTACTATTTTCTGTGATACTGCTTCACTTGTAAATCTTTCATCAATTTTATCTGCAAATAATTCAGTATAAATCATTGCCATATTCTATCATCTCCTTTAAATTAAAAAGAACTAAAAGCCTTATCAAATGCTTCAAGTCCTATATCCTTTTTATCTTTTTCTCCTTCACTTCCACCATTTAAAGAGTTTGGTGTTCCTCCGCTTTGTGTTTTAAGATAACTAGATAAATTCTCAGAAAAAGATTTCACACTATCTTCAATCTCTTCTTGAGTATTTCCAGTAATGCTGCCTAAAAAACTATCAGGGATTTTGTATTTCCCTAATATAGCCTTTTTCATCTCATTAGTTTTCAATGTTGCAAGTTCCGTATTTGAAGTATCAAGTTGTTTTTGAAGTTCAGCAAGGCTCTTATTATACTTCTCTTCTGCAGTAAGATTAGCATTATTGATTCTTGTTTCATAATCTTCAATCGTTTCACCGTGCTTTCTCTCCAATTCTTTTTTCTCACTTTCAAACTTTTTTCTCTCTCTTGCAATCCTTTCTTTGATCATCTCATCTACTTGTTCCTGTGTAAATGTATTTTCTGACATAATTATCCTCCCATTTAAAGTCTGTCGACTATTTTCTACCTAGATGTTTAATGTCCATCAGTACGACAAATAAAAAAAGAGCAGTCGTTAAACTACTCTTTTGATTTTTTATCACTCGAATATAATTCATCCAATTTTTCCAAAATAGTCAAAGCTTTCTCTTTTTTAAACTCAGAGCGTTTTAATTGTTCAAAAAATTCTCTGTCCTTTTTCAAATATTCCCCACACCAATATATTTTTTCTTTGTCATCCTTAGCATTAATAGCTTTTTCTTTTTTTTATATTGATTTAGTACTATCCATCTTTCATATATTATCAATATATATCTTCGTTTTTCTTCATTTTTTTCAACTCTTCATTTGAAGTTTCATTAACTGAATCTGAATCCGCATACTCATAAGGTACGGTCGTGCTCCTGCAATTACCGCTCCAACAAATTTTACCGTTTCTTCTAACAAGTAATGTATTATATTTCTTAACCTCTACACAATACACATAATCATTATAAAAAAATATCTTTTTATTTCCATATTTGATAAATAGCTGTGTATTTGTTTATTCCACGATATTCTCCATAAATTATTATTTATCGTGTAAACTCCATTTCTGAAATGTACTTTTTTTCCCTTTTTGACTTTTCTAAATGATAAGATGGGACGTCCACCAACTTTTTAAAAATTAGTTCTCCTAAATCTCCAGCTAATTTATTTGATGTTGTAAAAAAATCTATACTATCGTCAAATTGATATTCTTTTCCAAATTTTTCCCTTTTCTTTTGTGTCCATCTGTTTTTGCTATATGCTACTAAAAAAATCCTGATTAATTCAGGACTCAAATTTTTAATATTTTTCAGGTATATATTTATTTGTACATTTTCCAAAAACTTTTCATTTCTTTACCTAATTCTTTATCATGTAACATCAAACTTTCTTTACACTTGTAAATTTTAAAAGGAAAAATCTTTTAATTCTTCATACATCCAACCATTATTGCATTGAGCTATTTTTTTATATCATAATTTCCTCTATTTTTTTAGTACAAGAACCATCAGCTAACCAGTATGCCATAAACTTCAAATATGTTTTTATTTCAACCTTTCGACCACCTAATATTTCAAATTCTTTGTTCTCACCTATCCAATTCATACCAGCTAGCATTCTGTTTTTTGATTTTCTGCCTACCGATCTTGCTTCTTTCAATTTCCAGGATTTATTTTTAACAGAATTATCCATATTTTGTATCAATATGTTGTGTTTAGGTGTTATCATCAAGTCAAACCTATGATTTTTGTAACTTATCATTTTTCCTATATATATACGTGAAATATAATTGATAGGTTTTTGCCATTCAGGAATTAAAGTTTCTGTATTAATTGTATAAACCAAGTCTTCGTTTTCCAAATGTTTAAAATATTTCCAACCGTTGTTAGTATAAACTTCAGTTTCAGTGTCATAGCAATGCGGATGCATTGGCGGATAATTTTCTCCTTCCATTGCATTTTCCGTCTTGAACACCTCACCATTAAGACTAGCACAAGTATGACTTGTTCGACTATCCAATACCGCTAAAAACTCATACTTAACAACTCCAGAATCTTTATAGCCCATAAGTGTTGCTTGGTTTTGTATATGGGCAGTTTCAGTTCTTACTAGCCTTTCAGCATTTTTATAACTTGTATCAAACTTCTTAGCTATATTTTGCGACATAGTTCTATAGTTAATACCTTTATTCAGCCCAACAATCACTTCATTCTTTATCGCTTTCGCTAAATTATCAATGTTACTCCATATTCTGCTTGAATAATTAGCCCCACTCCATTCTTGCTCCAGTGCCATTTTTATTGTACTACTACTAATTACACCTTTTTTAAAATTCAAATCCTCAACGAATGATGTATAGGTATCTTCGTAAACATCAGCCAATGTATCTGTCACTTTACCTTTTATTTTCTCCCCTGCCTGTATAAGTTCATAGTCGATACCAGCTTTTAAATTATCCATTCGGCTGATACGGCTTTTATATGCCAGTGTTTCAAGTTCAATTGATAACTTTCTGAATTCAATAGGATTACTTTTTTTCAACTTTTCAATTTCCTCTACATATTTTCCTATATCGTATCGCCATTCTTTAAACTCAGTACCACGAAGCAGTCTATTCGCTTGAATCTTGTCAATACCTAGTTTTGTTACTTCTTGCTGATATTTAGCATACAATTTTGCTATTTTATTCTCTATTTCTTTTTTGCTCTCGCTAAGTATTTTTACATACTCTCTATATGCTTCTGTACCTTTATTAAACGATAACTCTTCTCGCGCAAGTTGTCTTTTTTCCCAATATTCTTTATTTTTGTTTTTCATCTATTTCTTCCTGTTCGTTTCTTAATCCCTTATATTCCAATGGTTGCTCAATTTGATTTTCTTTTTCAATCTTTTTCAATTCCGCTTCAGTATCTTCAATAAAAAGGCAGTAATGATATTAAACTTTCTTGTGATACAACATTTTGTAAATTTGTTATTACAGTTGAAAGTTCAACCAAATTTTCAGGAGTATTTCTCGTGAATATTTTTTTGAATATCTAACGGTTTCAATGATAATCCAAAATAATCAAAAATTAACTCTAGCCTTTCGTTTAATGCTTTTTTTTAAAGTACATTTCTTTTTGTGCAGTTAATTGTTCAAGTGCTAACAGTTTGTAACCTAATGCTACGCCTGAACTATTTCCAGCAAAATTTTCATCTTGCATATCAGGGATAAAAGAAAATTTATGAATATCCTGGTTCAGTCTATTTTTATTATTTTGAGAATATGTGTCGTTTATATTTTTTACTAGCCAGTTAGCTTCTCCATTTTCTCCTAATAACATTACTTTGTTTTTCTTCAAACTCTCTATATCTTCTTCATCAGTTCCTTGCATATTTGTTAATACTAGGATTGCATCTGTAAAATCCTTCATATCATCTAATGAGGTTGACACTGCTTCATTATATCCGTCAATCAGTGTTATTACTTTTTCAAAATCCCCAAGTTTCCTTTTGTTATTAGCAAACTCAATCAAAGGTACCCTATTAAAACCGTGCATTCTAGTTTCTCCCTGTACCTGAGGTGTCAATATTACTCCTTTGTAATCCATAACAGAAGTAAATGTATTGACAGTTACAGTTTTGTTGTCATAAATCTCCAATATATAGACATAATCATTGTTTTCATTTTTTTCTCTGCTCCAACGAACTGCATATTTAATATTTTTGTCTATTGTATTATCCCTAATGACAAATACATCACGAGGATCTAAGGCTTTAAAGTTTATCGTATTATCTATATTTTTATACCATAACTCATACGACCGCCCAAAAATCGAACAGTTTTCAGCATGCTCATAATTACACTGCTGTTCTTCCTCCGTTGCTAAATATTTTCCAACCATCTCGTACTCATTAGCCAAATTATCTTCCAACAACTTATAATTGATATTTTTCCCAATAAAATAAGCTGTTGCTATCGTAGTTATATAGCCTGGAAAATTGTGGATAAGTTTACTATCTGGTTTCTCCTTCAACCTATTAGGTTTTTCCAATATTTTATGTCTACCAACATAATAGTCTTCCAGTTTTTGTAGCCGTGCTAAATCATTCACTAAAAAGTCCCATAACGCTTTTTCCAAAATTTTTATTTCCATTATCTCACCCCCAATATATTTTTATTAATTGTCTTCATCCGATTATTTCTCATATAATCCTCAAGTGCATATCTCATGGCATCCATTAAATGATTAAAGTCATCTATCGGTTTATTTACTGCTTTTTCCAAATTTATCTTTATCCCAAGCATAATTAGATATCTCTGTTAAAAAATTTACACACCTTGGATGGATAAAAATTTTTAAATCCTGAATAAATTGTATTCCAGCATTTATACTATCTTTCCCTTTTTTAGATGCTTTTATCCTTGTCAAACCCAAACTTCTTAAATGTTCTATACTCTTTGGTTCTGCACTATCTGCAACTATTATTTCTTTTCTAAATCCAAGCTTTTCTACATTGTTGTAAATAGCTGTATTTTGCATTCCTTTTTGATATATTTCGTCAAAAACATAAATTTCTTTCTGCTCCATGTCCAGTATCCCACAAAAAAAAGCAGCAGGGTCATTCGTATATCCAAAATCTAACCCAAATACTGCTTTTGCTTTTTGCCTTTTATTTAAAATTTCTCTCCAATCAAATTCCAACTCTCTCCAATTTTCATAGACAAGTCCATCAGTTACTCCCCATTCGCCTAAGCCGGCAACTTGATAACGCCTTGGATTGTTCTTTTTCATATCTTCAAATAGCTTTTTATCAGATTCGTCAAGCCACTCATTACACAGGTAATTAGTTGTAAGAGCCAAAATATTTTTATCTTTTCTATCAAAAAATCTAGCTTTAAGCCAGTGTCTCTCATTCCAAGGATTGAAGCTAATGATTATTTGTTTAAATAATGGTTCTTCAACTATACCTCTTATACTCTCATCTAGCATATTAAACGCTACTTCATCTGTCAACTCATATGCTTCCTCTACCCAACAAAAACATAATTGTCCAACAGAAACTGAAATTGATGTGATTTTTAATGGATCATCAAAACCTCTAAATAAAATCTTTTGCCCTGTTGGTTTATATGTTATTTCAAGTGGACTTTCTTTTAACTCCCAATAGTCTTGAACCTGTAATCTATGTATTGCCCATTTTAAATCTGAATAGCAACTGTCTTTCAAAGTCCTGTACACCTTGCGTACAACAAGAGTATTTGCATTCCTGTATTTCATCATATTGTAGACTATCCACAATGCCGTTGTCTTACTTTTCTTACTTGCTCTTGATCCTTTTACAACCTTGTACCTTCCCTTGAAGTTCCAAAAATCTCTGTATCCTTTTCCAACCAGTTCCGGCAGATTCACTTTTCTACTCTTCAAGTTCGCTCTCACCTACAATCATAACAGGCACAACTCCTTCAACTTCAACTTTATCTGTAAACAGTCTATATCGTTTACCAAGCAATTCCGCTGCTTTTAACCTATCTCTTAAATCTACATTTTTAATTATTTTTTCTGTTGCTGATTTTCCAAATCCTCCCACTACTACTTCTTCAGTTACTTCTCCTCTTAAAGTTGCAGTTAAGAACTCCAGTATCTCTTCAGCTTTAGCTATTCTATTATTTGCATGTTCTTCCATTATCTTTTTTATATATTTAGAAACATTAGTATTCTTTAGTAATTTATCAGCATTTACACCTGCATACTTTTCTTTATACCCAGCCTTTATTGCGGATTCAGTAGCATTTCCACAAGCTACATAATATTCACAAAAAGCCTTTTGTCTAGTATTTAATTTCAATGCTACCACCTCCTTCTCTAACAAAAAAAGACAGCCTTTAAACTGCCTTATGCTTATATAAAATCAAAGATTCAATAACAAGTACTCAACTCATACTCTTATATCTTGACATATTATAACATATTAAAAATTATATACAATATCAAAAAAAGTATCATTTTTTTCAATTTAATATTTTTTTATTACATCATCTGAAAAATATAACTAGTTGCAACTGTCTAATCATTTTATTTTTATATCTCTTTGCAGTTATAACGCTTATATCTAATTTTTTTCAGATATATGCTCAAATGTTAAATCATCAAAATACTTCATTTCTATTATATCGTAATATTTATTATTCCTGATTGTATCTAATGCTCTTTCAACCATGTTAACCACATTTTCTATTCTTGCAATCTCTTCCTCTAATTTCTCTATTTTGTTTTCAACCTTTTTCCAGTTCGGATAAATATACTTTACTAGCCTGCACATTAACTCCAGTTTCTCTTTTCTGAATTGATATTCCCTCTTTCTTCAAATCTTCTATAAGCATATTTTTTTAGAATCAATAGCACCTTTCAATAAAGATAATTCAGATAATAATTTTTCTGTCTTTTTGAAATGGTGTTAGTTGTTTCTCTGTTTTTTTATTTCTTTATCATTCCTCATCTTTTTCCAATATCTTATCCGCTATTCTGTCTATGTCTTTTTCGTTCATTCTACTTCCTTTTCTAAAAATAAAAAAGACCAGTTTTATTTGGTCTTTTTTTCATATTTTTTTCTTTATTTCTTCCAATTTTTTTCCTTTCCTTCTTTTCTATCAATTGCGCAAAAATTTCAACAAATTCTTCAGTCATTTACAATATTATTATGCTTTTAAAAATTTCCCTTATAGTACAAAGTTCTATTCTTAATTCTTTTCAATTCTTTCTTTAATATTTCTATTTCTGTCATATTAGCATTTCCTCCTAAAATATAATATATATTATACCTCAATACCAAAAAAATATTCAACTGTCATTGTCCTAATTTCTAAATTTATTTTCTAAAAAAATCACATTTCTTCAACTTGTGATTCTCTTCTATATCCTCATACTTCATTATTGGCGATACCTCGTGTATGCTCCCATTCTCAAATTCCAGATATATCTTTTTTTGCTTGTTTTAGATTTTTAATTTCTTGATAACTTTATATTGCTTGCATTCTTGCTGAAATTTTTTTCATAATATGTAGTTCCACAGCCTGTTAAAATTAACAGTATCGTAGCTAACAATAATTTTTTTCATTTCAAATCCTCCTATTTCTTTTTATTTCTGTCTTTATTCAATATTTTTTTCAAAAAGTTGCTATTTTATTATCTGTCCTGTTCCAAAAAAATCAAAAATATCCATATTGTTTTCTCCAGTTTTTCAAATTAAACTGCATCCTGTCTTTATTTTTTTCATGCTCCTCCTAATTTCTATCGTTTTTCCCAACGCCATCCAAACGTTCTTTATATCATTTTTCCAACATCAGTAATATGGTTTATTCTGGATCTATAATTTTCAATAAAAATTCATATTTCTAATAAAAACGACTTTTAACAACTGTCATTTTTTCTTATAAACACTACATTTCAAGCTGTTGTTACAGCCAAAACGACTTTCAGCGACTGAACTTTATTTCTCTTCGTAAATTTCTAAAGCCCCTTGAATTTCATCATCTTCAATTACAAATGTTCTGCCGTTTGTAGTTTTGTAAAAAAATAATGTAAATCCGTCGCCATCTTCTTTTTTCTTATCTAATTCAAGCAGTTGACACATTTCAATCAGAAGCCCTTTTTCCAGCAAATTGTTATCCCAAACTTCTAAAAAAATTCTTTCGTAATCTTGCTTTTCTTTAACTGTCATTCTTTATCCTCCTTAAACGCCTTAAAATGATTTTTATAAATCTTTTTCAGTTCCTTTATCTGTTCATTATCCAAATAAATACCTCTCACATCATACTTTCTTTCAAACGTCTGAACTCCCCAACTATGTTTCTGATTGTGATGTAGTCTACACAACGAAATATACCGCCCTTCCTGTCCAGTGTCTTTTTTATAAGTTCCGTGGGTGCTTGCGATTGAATCCCAATGTTCCAAGTCTATACTGTTACTTTCTGTATGATATTTTCCACATACAGCACATTTTCTATGTTTCAGCATAGAATAAATATATTTCTCCTCGTTCTGCTGTTTATATAGCATTTGCATCTCTTCCCACATTGCTATATCGTTCTGAAGAAAATAATCAAATAAATAATTAGTAAAGGCTATTGCTCCATTATTACTCATCATATCAAGTTTTAGACTGAATGTGCCTGTAAGGGTTAGCAAAAACCTTTGCATTTCTTCCCGGACAAAATCTATTAAATCATTTGTTACAATATTTATCTTAGTTTCCTTTGTATAATTCTTATCCAAAACTTCGTTCAGTCTGATTCTTAATTTTTCTTCTATATTTTTAAAAGGCTTGTACCCTTTCAAATTAATTCCGCTGTGCCTGATATAAAGTTTTTTCAAGTCTTCCTTTGCCTTATACAAAAAATAGTCAGAAATGGCAGGCTTTTGCTTGCTAGTCTGCCAATTTATGTCTACGCCTTTCAGCTTGTAAGCATAGCAGTCTATAAACCAGTAAATTAATTTTTGGTTTTCTCTGCTCATTCTTTTAGACATCTAAGTTTCCTTTCCGCCAAGCATGCCTAAAATTCATATATCCTACAAACCTTTTCTTTTTAGTTTCCTCGTTAGGTTCATACTCTTTGTCCGAATTTTGGATTTTCTGGCGACTTTTAACTATGTTGTTAATTGAATATCTATTATATATTTTTTTCCGCCTGTTCCTTTGAGATTATTCCGTCCTCTAGTAGTATTAAGCACATAACAAATGTATCTGGATTTTCAGCGTTCCGTGTCTCAGGATAATCATTTAAGATTGCTCTCACTCTATCTTTTGCCAATCTTTTTCCCATTATTGCCTCCTAGTTGAACAAACTATCAATTTCATATTTGTAGCTTGTTCTTTTCTTTTGTTGAAATAATTGTTTTCCAAGCTGTCTTGCTTCATCTATGCTGATACTTTTCTTACTTGTCATTCTGTAGAACTCATCAAAATTATGAATATCTATTGCATAAGTTTCTGACAAATCTCTAAAATTAAGTATCATATACACTTTTACATTGTTTTTCTTTGCTTCCAGTCGCAAGTTATATAAAAATGTCTGCTGTTCATTTACAGTGCTTTTTATATTTGAAAAGCTCATAGATTTTCCTAGAAAACTTTTTAACTCAACAAGGACAAGTTGCCCGTCCTTGAAAAGTAAAAAATCACATAAGTTTTTATTTTTGAATCTAATCATCTGTCCATTTACAGTTCCTGTTGTTCCGTCTTTGAATCTATGCAAAAAGATTTTATCAGTATCAACACTATTTTTAAAATCGTTTTCAAATTTTTTCCCTGCATTCATCGCCATTATTCAACAACCTCAGCTTCCTGAACAGTTGTAAGTGTCGCTCCATAGACACCGTCCTTACCTCTTTTTGTAACCGTTATTTTTCCCTCATCAATAAATTTTTCAACAATCCTTGTACATTCCTTAGCCTGTATCTTAGTATTTAGCTGAATATCACGTGCTTGGTAATAATACGGCTCATTCTTTTTCACAAATTCAAAAACTTTATTTTCCTTTCTAGCTTTCTCCTTTTCTTCACGGCTCTGTTTCTTGCTCTCTGCAACGCTAAATGATTTCGCTGGAGAATTTAATGGCTCATTCTCTTTTTCTTCGCTCACAGCTTTCTGTGGAGTTCTAGTGGCTTTATATTCAATCTTGTATGTTCCGTATTGTCCGCTCTCAATTCTCTCAACTGTACGATTGATTTTAAACTTAACCATTCTTATGATTTTTTCAATCATTTCAGTTTTAAAGATTTTAGTATTGTCAACCAAGCCTTTAATAACGTTTTTAACCATTTTCACTTTGTTTACTTGTAGTGCTATAACAAAACAGTCAGCTATTTCTTCAATCATATTGCTATTATCTTTATAAAATGATTTACGCCAATTTTTGTGAGCTTCCTGTAACTCTTCGATTTCCTCGTAAAGTTTCAGCAACTGTGGCTCTGTTCCAAAAAATCTTTTTGTTTTTACAATTTTTTCTCTGTCTTCCCTGTTCAAAAGCAATTTCTTTGGATTTTCTCCAAACAATTTTTCCGAATTTATTTTTTTTATGATGTTTCTTGAAATTTCATCAAGTTTATTCATATCATCAATATCTGCTATCTCAAGCATTTCATTCAGTCTTGTGCAATATTCAGATTCTGTTACGTTCTCTCTTTGTGAATCAGTTAAGAAATTATTATATATAATTCCTGAAATCTTATCATTTGCAAACTCGATGTTTAATTTTAAATCACTTCTCTTAAATACAAACTGAACTTTCTTGTCTTCCACGTTCTTTTTTTAATTAATTTTTGCATTTTTCTAAATTGTATGCTCCTTTTACAGCTGTTTATCATATAGTCTACTACGTTATTTCCTAACATTTTATTTCCTCCTGATTTTATATATTTTATTTATTTTTTTCTTTCATCTTAACTTTCAAAAATCTTATCAATCTGTCTGATTCTTTTGTTATTGCCTTCTATCTGAATACCATTTTGTTTTATTTCTTCTGCCATTTCCATCATTTTCCTGTTTAGTATCGCATTCACTTCTCTTAAGCTGTCGTTTTCAATGTTTAGTCTGTCTTTTTCTCTTTTTTTAGATTTTTGCATCTATCCTCCTATCAACATTTTATTTTTTTAGTTCCGACAAATCAGTTTTATTTTCAATTTGTGCGGTATTGTTTTTTTATATTCAAGTGGAATAAAATTCATATTTCCAGTATTTTTAACTCCTATCATTTCATAAGTCAGCATTTTAGGTTTCTCTCTTCCAAAAACTTGATATGAACCCCTGTAATAATCCTGTGTTTCATACGGATTATTGTAAAAATCTTTATAAATCCCCTCAAACTGAAAATCAAAAAAGTTGCTTGCTTCTTTATCTGGCATATTACATAGATTTAGCCAGCCTACCGCTTCAATTACTGCATGTATTCCTTTATCTTCAAAACAAGTATTGCCACTTCTTCCACATTTTGCAATTCCTAGTTTTAATAGTTTTTTCGCTTGAATTACTTGAGTTTCCAAATTTGCATTTCCTTTTGCTACATCAATAATTTCTTTCACCTTAGGAATAAATTCTGACTTCCCACTGCGAATTATTTTTTTTATCGCAACAATAAATTCCTTGCCTGTCAAAACTTCTTTTAAATCTTCAAAATAAGCATAAGATACTGATTTTAAGTTTTTGGTGTTTGGAAAATGCCCAACCAAATAATTAAAACCTAAGTTAAATTCATCTGATGTCATCATTTTTTTCTCCTATTCATATCCATAAAATTTTTTTAATCCTTCTTCCGTTATTGCAAAAATCATTATTTTTGTTTTTTTGGAATTTTGGCTTTTTAGTTGTTATTGTTTTTTTGTTTTAAATAACTCTCAAACTTGTTTCCAAAAAGAGTTTCAGGGACGTAAATATTTCTCCATATCTGTGCCTAGCCATTCTTTTACACTTCTTGTCTATAACAATTTTTAAAGTCTTCCAGCTCATATTTTTCTCTTAGCCTTGATTTTATGAGAGTTTTTGTTTTTTTATAGATGTTGAACTGTATCTATCTTTTTCCTGTACGTTCTGTTTTTTTCGTTCAAATAATCTATCACCGAACTATATATATTATTTAATATATTATTATTTATAGATGTATTATCTATAGATGAATCTTTGTTATGACATTTTGTCATTTGGTGTGATGTCAATTTGTCATTTGGTTCATGACATTTTGTCATTTTGGTTGGTGTCAATTTGACATTTGGTATCTCCAGATGTCAATTTGTCATTTAGTTTTTTTCAGCTTCATCTTTTTCTTTCTTCTGTTTCTTTTAGTTTTTATTTCCTCTTTTGTATTATTTGAATATTCTGCTAATTCAAAATATTTTTTTCTCCAAAAAGAAACATATAAAAAAATCGTCCCTTGATTCCTCTTTTAGATGTTACAAGTTCCTTTTTTTCAATATCCCTTTTTCAATTAGTTTATCTATTTTTTTCTCACAAGTGTTCTTTTCAGATCCTATAACTGGTATCTGTTCAAATAAATAACCATAAGAAATCCACATATATTTATCATTGTTCATAATTTTTATATTCAATCTTTTTTTGCTATTACTTGAATAAATATCTGCCAGCACTCTTAAAATTAGACTGTCAGATAAATCCAAATTATTTTTTTCAGTAATTTTTTTCCTGAGAATATCCGTTTATTGTATATTTCATTTTCTTCCCTCTCCCTATATCTTGTGTTTTTTTAACACTTATGCTATAATAAACATAAGATATAGTATTTTTTTGAATTTTTTTGTTAGCACTCTTCGGAGTGCTTTTTTTGTTACTTAAATTTTTCTAATTTCAGTCTTTTTCTGATCTCGAATTATAAAAATATCCTTGACTGTTAAGATATATTTCGTTTATCGTAGTCCTTTTTGTTCCTGAATCAAATAGCAATACACTTGCTTCAGTTACTTTGCCGTGCCTTTTGCTAATCCTCTTAATCTTTTCCCTATCCCTGTTTCTTCTAAAAATATACAAATTTTTCATATCTTAGGCATTTTTCTAAAAAAATTCTTTAAACATTTTTTTCCTCCTTGAAATTTATAATTTTTTTATGATATACTATTTTTGTTAGCAACAATTCCGTAAGATTGCTAACAAGTATAATTATTAAGAAACGTATATTTTTAAGTCCATTATAATATTTCAAAATATACCTTCTGGAAAGGAGAAATTTATGCCCAATAAGAAACAAACATCAAAAATCTGTAGCCAGTAAGGCTTCAAGTATTTTAAGAGATGGAAGATACAGCAGTAAATCTAAAAAGTGTAGCTGGATCGCTTTTATCTCAAACTAAAAAGTTCTTCAAGATCAAAAAAGAAATAAAATTTTTATTTTCATTTAGAAACATGTAAAGGCTTTCTGCAAGAGAAGAAATTAGATTCTCGCTTTCATTAATTTTTTTCATCTAGTCTTAATTGACTAAAAATTGCATGTAAAACTTCATGGAGTAATGTAATCTTCTTTTTCTTCTTGCATTTTTATTTATTATTATTGTATTTGTTAAATACTCAATTTCTCCAAAAAAATTACTTCTTCATTCTTCATATCTTTTTCTATAATATTGTACGTCTGACCTAAAAATTTTTTTATTTTATCCATTTAATCACTCTCTTTCGTATTTTCTTAATTTTATCTAAAACTAACTTCTATTATTACTTTAAATAAAGTTCCAATCAACCAGTAAAATATCAAAAAAAGGCAGTATTTCATATATTGTCTTTTTTTATTTTGCTTTCATATTTAAAAATATATTACAGCAACCGTTATATATCAGATGCCTATTAATATATTTTTGAATATTCACTCCATTTTTTTATTACTTTAAATGCTTGATAAGCACATAAAGGAAAACATAAAACTGGATTTATTTATTCCAAATTCCATTCCGCACCTCCCTTATTTTATTTTTACCCCTTTTTCTTGGTTTTCTAGAAATTTTTTTGAAGAAATTCTTTTTGTGTATCCTCCTGAATCACTCCGCAGTTTTTCGTATTCTTTTCTTATAATTTCAATTATTGTTTCAAAAATCTTTTTGGCACTTTATTTTTTTAACCAGTACCTTTTAAAAATTTCTGCTACATAATTTGTTATTTTTTTCATTCACTTCTCACATCTCCTTCCTTTCCTTTTTTTGAATCATCAATTCAAACATTATTAAAAATAATTACATCTTTAATGAAAGGAGTAATTATTATGGAAAAATAATGATGAAAAAAATTAAAAGAAATCGCTGACTTGATTAATTTAATTATTATTTTAAAAAAATCAAGTAATTAAACCGTTTACTTTTTAACAACGAATTAATCAAAAAAATTTAATTTTCTAAATATTTGCTGGATTTGTTTTTTTCCTATCCCATTTAAAAAAATTATAAATTGCATTTCTTGAATACCCAATTTTTTTAGAAAAATTCATCTATCGTCAATTTATTCTTTTCTATCAAATATTTAAATCTAGCAAATTCAGGGTGTTCATTTGATTTTTTTATATTTTCTAGCCATACTATCACCTCGTTAAAACTATATCACATCTGTTGTTAAATGTCAACGGATATAAAAAAATTTATTTTTTTAATAAAAAAAGAGCCTTTTTAAAAGCTCTTAAAAAAATACTTTATTTTCCTTCTTTCAAATCAATTCTTACATTTTTTTGTAATTATGTTTTTTTGTAATAAACTTAATAAATTACTTCCATTTATTAAAGTCAAAGGTTTATCTTTAACAAATTCATAGGAATCAGCTCCAAAAATCTGAAGTAGTAACTAGAATTCCTTTTGTAGCACCTTCGTTATGAACTGTTCCATATAAATCCCGAACTGCTGATATTCCTACTAAATTGTTATATCTTTTTGCTTGTATGATGTATTTTTCCACCTTTAATTGGATTAGGATCGAAACATTACTGCATCAACTCCACCATCTCTACTTGCTTGTGTAGTTTTTACTTCTACTCCATCATTTTCAAATTCTTTTTGAAACAATTCTCTTATTAAGTATTCAAAATCTTTCCAATCCATATTTGCTATATTTATCCCCTCTATTTTATCACCTATTCCAACATTATCAATAAATCTTTTTATCTTCTGTATTTATATTCAATATTGGAGCAACAGGAATTAAATCATTTAAATTAGATTTTTGAAATACCTTTTTAATTTTTCTAAAACAAGTTTTATAGTCAACTTGCTTTTAAATTTATAACATCAAAAATCTTCTTTTTTTAGTTTGTATACTTAATAAACAAAAACTTTGTTCATTTCCAGTTGCTTTATTTATATTTTCTATCCAACCATTAAATACTATTGATTTCACGCTATCATTTTCAACTTTTTGAATATAAAACTTCTACAATTTTTAAAAACTAATCCATACAATAATTCATTATACACTTTTTCTTTTTTTGTTTCTCAGTTATATACGTTTCATTAAATTCATCTCGTGATTTTACATAAGTCATATTTTTTTAAATCTGGTATCACATCTATATTTGGCAGAACATAATCTAACACTAATATTTTACTTAACTCGTTATACTCTAAATCATAATCTCCTCCAAACCTTCGTATGGAAATTCTATCGCATCTAAGACTAATTCAAAAATATTCTTCAACCGCCTCTTTTTTTGTTTTTTTATTATATCTATTATTTAATTCTTCTATACTTTTTATTGTATTTTTTTCACGTTCATCATAAAAACTAATTTTTTTCTATTTTTCCCAAATTTTCAATTCTTCGTTAAAAACTCTCAAATTTTCTTCATTTTGCAGCTTTAATTCCTTCACATTTCACTTTCCATTCTTTCAATTCTTTTTTTCATATTGTATTTTTTTCTTTCTCTTAATTGAAGGAATTATTTTTGACATAAAAGTTTCTTTATATTCTGGTTTAGGAAATACAGTTTTAACAGATATTTCTGGACGTTCTTCATCAAATGTATCTTCTCTAATCTGATCCAACAAACTAATTTTATTTTTTTATATGTATATGATTAGCTATTTTTAAAAAAAGTATTACGTTGATTTTCAGCATTTTCTTTCGTTGTCTTAGCATAATTTTTGATTACTTTCTACATATTCTTTCTGTAATTGTTTTTGATATTCTTTTTCGGCTTTTGCTTGCTCCCTTTTCATTGCATTTAATTTTTGAACTCGTTCTCTTTCTGCACGTTTTCTACTTCTTTCTGCCTCACGTGCAGCCTGTTTTAAAATAGTAGTAAAACTTTTTCCGCGTCTTGCCATATTATCCCTTTCTTTTATAATTCATCTATTTTTTTCTTTTTACCTTTTGTATCAAAGTCTCTGCTTCTTTATAATCGCCATTTTTTTAATTTTATATATTCAATTTTTTTCCACCATTTCATTTAAAATATTCTTTTGACTTTTAACATCTAATAATTTTAACAAATTTAACATTTCATCATCAATTTTATAATTTTCTATTTCTTCAATCGTTTCATCTTCATCATCCATATATCCAATTATTTTTATACAGTTTACTCAAATCTATTCTATAAAAAGGCTGATAAAGCCTTTAAATAAAAAAAGGATTAGGCTTTTTTTCTTTTGTCCATTTTCAAGCATAAATATTTCCTTTTTTTATTCAAATTTGTATATGCCGCTACTTGACCATACGAATAATCTTTACTCTCTCTAACTTTTTTTAAATAATTTCCTAATTCTTTTTAATTGTTCGTCTTTTATTCTAAAATCTGACATAACTATCATCCCTTTTTTTCTATAATTATACAATATTTTTTTGTTGTCATTTGATAATTTTTTTAAAAAAAGTGTTGACATTTAACAACAAAAGATATATAATATTTGTGTAAATAAAATTTTACAAAAAAATTTTTTTACTCAGTTTGTTGTTAAATGTAAACGATAGGAGATGATAAAAAAATGAGTTACAGTGAAGCATTAAAAATTCGCAGAAGGAGCAGAAAGAGCAAGAGATTTAGCTTGGGATCGTTTATGCGAAGAAGAAGACAGAGCGATAGAAGAATACAACGATTTCTGCAATCATTTAGAAAAATGAATTTAAAGAATTTAAATCAAAAATATGAAAAATCAATTGCGATATATTTCGTTAGAAGAACTACACGATTACTTGATTTCAAGATACGAAGAAAAAAGATTTTTGATTTTTAAACCATTTGAAAGCCTTGTATTAGACTATATAGAAAATGCAAAAGCTTGGGAAGACTGGGAAAAGAAAAATTCCAATTACACAGATGAGCAAGAGAAAGAGTTTGACAAGGAATGCGATATGATACGTGATAAAATGGCGGATATTTTGTATAAAAAAATAATTTAATTTAGGAGAAATGTAATGGACAAGATGTGTGAACTTGCAAAAAGCTATAAGCGACTTGAAACTTACAAGGAACGAAATAAGGAAAGGGCTAAGCGGATTTGAGGTTTTAACAATTTCTAAAAAGATGTAAGACAACAGTAAATGAAACTTGTGAACTTATAGATTATATTTTGGAAAAAAATATGAATTTAAAATTTTTAAAAAAATAAAGGAGAAAAATAAAAAAATGAAATTTGAAGCATTGAAAATGGTAAACGAAAAATAACGAGAAAGCCAAAAAAAGAAAAAAAGAAGCAAAGAAATTAAAAAAACAGAATCAAAAGGCTATTTAACAAAAAAACAGCCAAAAGCCACTAATCTTTAATCCGAACTGGAAATAAATTAATGTTTTATTAAGCTCATTGTAAATATTGCAGTGGGTTTGGATAAGATATTAATTTATCTTAGGACAATGAAAATATAGATAGGAGAGATTTTTTTTATGAAAAAAATAAAATAACGATTGAAAGAAGAAAAATCTGGAGCTTTAATTCCAAAAACTAAACGGAGAAATTTTTGGAAGGAGTAAAAAAATATAAAGATTTATTACTCCTATGGTGAAACTAAAGAAGAAACAAAAAGAAATTGTTGAATTAATTTTTTTGAAAAATTCTGAAATAGAAATTATTGACATAGACTAATTTCTTTATCTATAAGTTTTGAAATTAATTTTTTTCAGATATTTCAATTAAAGTATTAATAGAAGTAGAGCCAACGTTATTAGAAATTTCTTTAATTTTTATTCCAATTTTTATCATTTCTGATATTGGAAACGAAATTATGCCCAGCAACAGTTAAGTCTGAAATTTCAAGAGTTACGTTTATAGAATTTTTTTGATAACTATTAACTCTGCTTCTTTTTAAAAAAAGTGTATGGTATTCTATTTCTCTGTTTGAATAAGATAGAAATTCTTCAGGTTTTTGATATTTTTTTCTTTTTCTTCAAATTGTTTAAGAGTGTTTTTATCTTTTAACAATTTAAAAAGTTTACATCATCGTCATCATTTTTTTAAAAATTTTAAAAGATCCTAATTCAGCTTTTTAAAAAGAATATCACGTATTAAATCAGGGTTTAATTGCATAACTGCACCTCCTTTCATAAATAAATTTTTCTCTAACAGAGAATTAAAACAAGTGTAACATTAAAGAGTATATTTTTTTCAATAAAAAAACAGTAAAAAGTGTTAATTTAATTGTGCTATCTATTACCCACTGCATACTGTACACACGGTAACTGCTTTGAGGTATGCAGAAAAAAACTGGCGGCTTTAATAGTCAAACTCCTTTATTAATTTATTAATTTTTATATTTTTTTCTTTACAGATAGATAGCACAATTAAGTTAATACAATATTCTTAATCGGTATCAAAAGCATTTCAAGTAACAAAAGGGCTTATCAAAAAGCATTTAAAGCAAGTCGAATATTGCTGATTAGGACATTGTAAATATAAAAAATAAGGAGATAATAAAATGCAAAAATTTTTAAAAAAATTGCCTGCGATGAAAAAGAAAAAAATTGCAAGTGCAAGTAACAAATTAGGAAAAATGAATGAAATGATAGAGAAAATTAAAAATGACAGCGAAATCGATGAAAATACAAAAAAATTGATGGAGCAAAATTTAAGATACTATGTTCAAAAAGAGCACGGCATCGATGCAGGGTTTAAGAAGTAGGAGGTGGAAATGATAACAGGAAAAAATTTGATAAAATCAATAATTTTAATTATAGCAACTGCCCTAATTCAGATTGGAGTGCTCAGAGTTAAAGGGCATTGGATATTTGGTGGTAATGTGGCATTTCCGTTTTTAATAGCAATACTGTTATGGTATATGCCAAAAAGAGCAAAAGAATTTATGGGGTCTTGTAAATAGGGGCAATTTAAGAGAACAGGAGGATGTGTTTTGGGAGTACTAAAAAAAGCAAAAAAGAAATGGAGAAGAAAGTGAACTATAAAGAAATAAGTTATAAAAATGAAAATGAATGGCATAACATAAGGCAAAAGCACATTGGTGGGAGCGATGTAAGTGTTATAATGGGCTACAATGAATATAAAAATCTTGTAACTTTATGGGAAGAAAAAACAGGCAGGCGTGAACAGGAAGATCTGAGCGATAATAAGGCAATACAACGTGGAAAATTAAGTGAAAATCTACTTATAGAACACTTTAAAATCAACAACCCTAATTATACTGTGGATAAACTCGAAAAAACGCTTGAGAGCCTTAAATTTGGTTTTATGAGTGCCAATCTTGACGGAACATTGAAAAACGAACAAGGAGAAATGGGAGTTCTAGAAATTAAGACGGCAACATGCCATTCGTATCAAATTTACAAGGAGAAATGGCAAAATGATATTCCAATTGAATATTATTTACAAATTCAACATTATCTATATGTAACTGGTTGGAAATATGCAATATTATATGCTGATATAAAATTAGCTTTTTGCAAATAATAAACATGAAATCAAACAATATTTTTATTGAACGTGATGAGGAAGATATAAAAGAAATTATAAAAAAAGAGATATGGTTCAATTCGTTTATACTTAATGATATCGAGCCACCATCAAAAAGAAGATTAGTAATATAGGAGGAAAAATGGGAACACAGGAATTACAAGTAATTGAGTTTGAAGTGACAGAACTAGTGCCAGCTAAAGTTTCAAGTAATATTGATGACTTGAAAAAAACTTTATGAAAAATTGTTAACAGAAATACGAAGGCTGGATCGTTACTGAAGATGATATTGACATAGCAAAATCAGAAAGAACTAAATTAAATAAACTTGAGAAGAAAATAAGTGATGAGAGAAAGAAAATACAGAAAAAGGCAAATGCTGATATCGAAATACTCATTGATACTCTTAAAACTTATGAAAAAGAAGTAAAGGGGATATCAAACTTTATTGGCGAACAACTTAAAGGATATGATGAAAAAAATAAGAGAAAAAAAGAAAGTTGAAGTACAGAAGAAAAATAAATAACATCTTCACAAGAAACCCAGGATTAAAAATTTTCCTGGAATGGAATGACAAATGGCTAGATAAATCATTTACTTTCAAGAAAATTGAGAACGAAGTACAAAAAAACAATATGATGAGCTTGAGAAAAAAACAAGACTTCATAAATTCACAAATTGCAAAAGGCAAATTCAGAAATTGAATTTATGATAACTTTTGAATCAATGAAATTTTTTTAATGACTGAGGATTATAACGTTATTACTGAAAAAAATTGAAAGCAAGAAGAACGAAATCAAGCAGACAGAGGCAAATTTAAGACAAAAAAGCTGAGGAAGAAAAAAACAAAGAGCTATAGAAGAAGCTAAAATTCAAAAAAACAAAAAGAAATTGAAGAAATCAAAAAAAGCAACAAGTTGTTCAAATAGAACTGCAGAACATGGAAACTACTAAAAAAAGAAAAAAATATTATGATACAACAATAAGATTTATGAATGCTCCGTTAAGTTTTCTAATAATGTTGAAAAAAAGAAGCGGACAGACTAGGAATTGAAACTGAAAAAAATATCAAGCAAACAAATTTAGGGAGGATATAAAAAAATGGGAAGACTAGGAAATGAAGATAACAGAAGACAAAAACCAATTAATGACATTTACAGTAGGAAATGAGGAAGTGAAGTTAAGTCCTGCAATCGTAAAAAAATTACTTAGTAAATGGAAACGGAAATATTACGGATCAGGAAATTAATTATTTTATGCACTTGTGTAGAGCAAGAAAAATTGAATCCTTTTGTAAAAAGAAGTATACTTAATAAAATACGGAACTCAACCTGCTGCAATGGTTGTATCAAGAGATGCATTGGAAAAAGAGCAATTAAACATAAGGATTACAATGGTAAAAACAGGGTTATGGATTCTTAAAAAAAGATACTGGAGAACTAGAAAAAAAGAGATGGAACAATTTATGTAAAAAAAGCAAAGAGGAAATAATTGAGTGTCATGTGTACAGTTTATCGTAAAAAAATTGGGAAAAATCCTGTAACAGTAGAAGTCAATTTTTGATGAATATGTACAAAGAAAAAAAGTGACGGGAAACCTAATACAAACTGGGAAAATAAACCAGTTACAATGATAACTAAGGTAGCAAAAAGCTCAAGCATTAAGAGAAGCATTTATTGAAGACCTTGACGGAATGTATGAAGCTGAGGAAATAGGAGTGAATGAAAGCGAACTAGACAATACGCCTGTTCAAGTAACAGAACCTTACTCTAACGATAATATAGAAGATGCTGTTGAAGTTATATCAGAAAATGAAGATGATGGAAATCCATTTTAATATAAACAAAGAGGGTTAATTGAGAGAAATGGAGGAATGATGAAAAAATGGTTTTATGAATACAATGATGTTATGAGGATTATGAGCGTCAAAGAGGGAAAAAGCTTTATGAAATTATAAGAAAAATTAAACGAAGAGTTAAGGGAAAAAAAGGATTTTTTTAACACAACGAGGAAGAGTAAACATTAAATACTTTAATGAACGTTACAATATAGGATAGTGATTTTTTTATGCCAGCATACAAAGATGAAAAAAAGTAAAAAAATGGTATGTTTCTTTCTATGTAAAAGAAAACGGAATTTCTAAAAAAAGTTAAAAAAATGGGATTTAGCAAAAAAACAGGAAGCAATGGAATATGAAAGAAATTACATAAATTCTTTTTGTTTCTGATACTGAAATAATATTTGAAAAATTTATGTAAGTCTTATATGAATGATTTAAAAAAATAGGCTAAAATTACATACAATAGAAACAAAAAAATATCTTATTAATAAAAAAATATTACCCTTTTTTTCAGAAATATAAGATAAAAAGAAATAACACCTTTATTAGTTAGAAAATGGCAAAAATGAATTAATGGAAAAAAATTATGCTCAAACTTATCTAAGAACTATTAATAATCAACTTGTTGCTATATTGAATTATGCTGTAAAATTTTATAATTTGAAAAATCCTTGTTTAGCCGCAGGAACTATAGGGATGCTGATGAAATGAATGTATGGACAATAGAGGAGTTTAATCAATTTATAAAAGGCAATTGAACATAAAAAAAGAGTCTGTAGTTGGATTCAATATATTATTTTATACTGGTATCAGGATAGGTGAACTGTTAGCATTAACAATATCAGATATAGATTTTTGAAAAAAACATAAAATAAGGATAAATAAAAAGTTTTCAGAGAATAAATAGAATGGATATTATAACATCTCCGAAAAACTCCTAAATCTAAAAAGAATTATTGACTGTCCTAAATTTGTTACTGATATGATACAGAATTTTATCCAAATGTTGTATAAACCTACTCCAAAAAAACTAGATTATTTGAGGGATTTACAAAGCATAAATTTGAAAAATGATATAAATTTCTATGCACGGAAAGCTAATTTAAAAAAATTAGAGTTCACGATTTACGACATTCTCATGCAACTTTCTTATTATCAAAAGGTGTTAATATAGTATCACTTTCAAGAAGACTAGGACACGAAAAAAAGTATCAACTACTTTTAGACATATATTCACATGTCTTAAAAGAAGACAATGATTTAATAAAAGACATACTAAATAACTTATAAAGAACAGTACTAAAAAGGTACTGTTTTTTTATAAAAAAATATTTAAAAATTTGAAATTTTTTTGACTTTTTTTGGTAAAAATAAAAAGTAAATAAAAAAATAAGTATTTAAACTAGAAAAAGAATTAAAGTTGTAGAGTGGGAATAATTTTATATACAAATAAAATTTTAATTTAATTTTTATTTTTTTGTTATAAAAAAATGAGAACATATATGATATAATGATTATAAACAATAAAAAGGAGATAGAAAAATGAAAAATTTAAAATTAACAGTAAGTGCAATGATGGTTATTATGTCTATTTCTGGAATGTCAGCAAGTTTCAGATTCTTTAAAAAGAAAAATAATGATAATAATAAGCCAGCGGCAACAGTTCCAGCACCTGCAAAGGTAACAGCAGCGAATCCAGCTTCACAATTCTGCGTTGACAAAGGTGGAAAATCTATTATTGTAAAAAGCGGTAAAGGTGATTATGGAGTTTGCATGTTAAAAGACGGTACAGCTATGGAAGAATGGGAATACTACAAACAAAATCATACTGCAAGAGATGCTGAAGCAGCAGTAATTGGAATGCCTAATCCAGCTTCTAAATTCTGTGTTGATAAAGGTGGAAAATCTGTTACTGAAAAAGATAAAAATGGAAATGAAAGAGGAGTATGCAGATTTAATAACAGAACAAAAGTTGATGAATGGGATTATTACAGAGAAAATAATTAATTAATTTAAATTTTTAACAAAAAGATGGCAAGTTTTTTTAATTTGCCATTTTTTTATAAAATAAACAAGGGATTTTAACCCTTGTTAAAAAAATATTTAATACATTATAATTTTTATTATCTTTCGTTTCGTTTTTTTTCAATGCCGCTTTTATCCATCCTGTAAATAATGGATGAGGGACGGTTTGACGGCTCTTAAATTCTGGATGATATTGTGAAGCTATAAAATATGGATGATCTTTTATTTCAATTACTTCTACGTAATTTCCATCTGGAGACAATCCCACAATGTCCATTCCTGCCTTTTCAAATTCTTCTCTGTAGGCATTGTTAAATTCATATCTATGTCTATGTCTTTCTGCAATTTCAGTTTTTTTCCATAAACTTTTTGCAGTTAAGCTGTCTTCTTTTAATACACATGGATATGCTCCTAGACGCATTGTTCCTCCCATATCCTTAAGCCCTTTTTGCTCTTCCATAAGGCTGATAATTGGATAGGCTGTGTCCTTTTCAAACTCTGTTGAAGTTGCGCCTTTGTACCCAAGAACATTTCTTGCAAATTCCACACAGGCCATTTTGCATTCCAAGGCAAATTCCGAAAAATGGAATATTATTTTCCCTTGCAAACTTAATTGCTTCAACTTTTCCATCAATTCCCCTGTCACCAAATCCACCTGGCACTAGAATTCCATCATAATCTGCCAATTTTCTCACATCAAATTCTCCAGCCTTAAAGTAATCAATCTCAACTTTTGTATCAAGATTAAATCCAGCATGCTCTATTGACTCGTGAATACTTATATAAGCATCCTTTAATTCAACATATTTTCCGACAACTGCCACTTTTACAAGTTTTTTAGGATTTTTGAATTTTTCAACCATACTAGTCCATTCTTTTAGCAATGGTTTTTCATTTTTTATTTTAAAATGTTTACAAATTACATCGGCAAGTCCTAATTTTTCCATAGTTAATGGTATTTCATAAAGACTTTCCGCATCAAGTGATTCAATAACTGCTTCCTCATCAATGTCACAGAAAAGCGAGATTTTTTTCTTAATATTTTCATCAACAGGATGCTCACTTCTCACTACAATTACATCAGGTGAAATTCCAAGCCCTTGAAGCATCTTCACGCTATGCTGCGTAGGTTTTGTCTTTAATTCCCCTGCAGCCTTCAAATATGGCAGTAATGTAACGTGAATATAGGCAATATTTTCTCTTCCAACTTCTCTTTTCAATTGACGGATCGCTTCAATAAACGGATCGCTTTCAATATCTCCAATAGTTCCACCAATTTCAGTAATTACAATGTCAGAATTATTTTCTTCAGCCGCTTTTATAACATTATACTTGATTTCATCAGTCACGTGTGGTACTGTCTGCACTGTTCCTCCCAAAAACTCTCCACGACGTTCCTTTGCAATAATTTTTGACATAATTTTTCCAGTCGTCAAGTTATTATACTTTGTCAGATTTTCATTGATAAATCTTTCATAATGTCCCAAATCCAAGTCAGTTTCCGCTCCATCTTCTGTAACAAAAACCTCTCCATGCTGATAAGGGCTCATAGTTCCTGGATCCACATTTATATAAGGATCAAATTTTTGAATTGTAACTTTATATCCCCGCTCCTTTAGCAATCTTCCCAATGAAGAAGCCACAATCCCTTTTCCAAGCGATGAAACAACTCCACCTGTAACAAAAATATATTTTGTCGTATTACTTTGTTTATCCATTTTTTCCTCCTACATTTTTTTATATATCTATTAATTTTATTTACTTCTGGCAATTTACTGAAATATCATTTTATTCTATTTTTTTAACAAAATTTAGCAAACAATATAAAAATATAGTTTCTATTTTTTTAAATAGGGTTTAGCAAATCGTTGATTAATAATTATTTTTTTCACAAAAAAAGATGAAAAAATTTTTCACCTTTTTAAACAAAAATTCTTTTTGAATTATTTCAAAGGAAATATCTCAAATTTTAAAATAAACTTGAGATAATTCCAAATTTAATTTTTTTGTTTTATATTTTACTATCTTGCAGCTCCAGCTTTGTAAGCTCCATTTCGATCCGAATACGTTTCTGATTTTATCTTTGTAGTATTCTTTAATATAGTCTTTTGCATATCCTAAATATTTTCTAGGGTCAAATTCTCCTGGTTTTTTTAGCGAATACTTCTCTGATTCCTGCTGTGAAAGCTAATCTTCCATCAGTATCTACGTTAATTTTAGCTACTGCTGATTTAGCGGCTTTTCTTAATTCTGAATCAGGGATACCAATTGCATCTGCAATATCTCCACCATATTGGTTGATCATTTCAACAAATTGATGAGGTACTGCTGAAGAACCGTGTAATACGATTGGGAATCCTGGGATTCTTTTTTCAATTTCAGCTAAGATATCTAATCTTAATTTAGGATCTTCACCTGGTTTAAATTTGTGAGCTCCGTGAGAAGTTCCGATTGCAATTGCTAATGAATCAACACCAGTTTTAGATACGAAATCTTCAACTTCTTCAGGTTGAGTGTAAATGTGTTCAGCTGCTTTAACGTCATCTTCGATTCCAGCTAAAACTCCTAATTCAGCTTCAACTGTAACATCGTGCTGGTGAGCGAAATCAGCAACTTGTTTTGCTTCTGCTACGTTTTCATCGTAAGGGTGGTGAGAACCATCATACATTACTGATGAGAATCCATATTCAACACAATCTTTTGCTTCAGCAAAATTTGGACCATGATCCAAGTGCAAAGCTACTGGAATATCTGATCCAGCTGCTTCTACATAAGCTGTTGCAGCTTTTGCAATCCATGGTAACATTTCTTTACCAATATATTTTCTTGCACCTGTTGATACTTGAAGAATTACTGGTGAACCTTCTTCAACACATGCTTCAATAATTCCTTGTAATTGTTCCATGTTGTTGAAGTTAAAAGCAGGTACTGCATACCCTTCTTTGTTTGCTTTAGCAAACATTTCTTTAGTGTTTACTAATCCTAAATCTTTGTAATGATATTTCATTATTACGCCTCCTAATATTTATTAATTAGATTAACTTCTTTAATTATATGTTACCAAATTTTTTTATAAAAAAATCAATAGAAAACAAAAAAATAATTGTAAAATTATTAATTTATTTTTATTTTGCTCTATCAAATCCTCTACAGTCATTCCCTTTCTAAGTACATTTTTTTATCAGTAAATCCAGGTATTCCTTCAATTCTTCCACGCCTTGAAACTTGCCAGATTACCCATCTATTATCTTCTTTTTATTCTAGGAAAAATATTTATAATCTGTAATCCATATTTTATTTTTTTAGGAAATTCACCTTTTATATAAGCATTGTAAGTATTGTAATTCACATAAAAAATTACTCTTTTTTTGTAATGCTTTTCAAGTTTATCAACCATTTCCTCTAAATTTTTCATTACATCCTTTTTTTTATATTTCTTTGTAGATATTTCCAAATCAATAATCGGCGGTAATGTCTTATCAGAGTCAGAAACTTTACTTATGTAAAAATCCGCTTGTGCCGCTCCGCTGCTTGTCATTGTAAAAAAATGATATGCTCCAACTACAAAGCCATTTAATCTAGCATTATTCCAGTTATACAAAAAATCCGTATCAAGAAAATTCTGCCCTTCAGTTGCCTTTAGTATAATAAATTTGTATTTGGGATCTACACGAGTCCAGTTTACCTTTTCCTGATGGTGCGAAATATCCAGTCCTTGCGTTTTATAGCCTGCCATTTGTGCCAGAATTTCATTGTGGTACAAATATCCGCTAATTTCCAAAAAACCTGCTATGCCTCCAACAATTATCATAATTACTAAAAAAATTTTATAAATTTCCCCATATCTTCTCCATTCAGTTATTTAATAACAAAAATTTTTTTTTCAAAGTCGCTCAAAATTGCCCAAAGTTTTTTTAGAATATTTTTAAAAAAATCTTCAAATTAAACAAACTTCAAATTTCAGTAATACAGCCGTAATTTTTGAGTTCGATTTTAAAATAATTTCACTCTAACTTATTTTATACTGCTAAGCTTAATTTTTGAGCGGTTTTGGCAGTTTAGGAAAAAACCAGATTAGTTTGATATTAATTTATAGCCTTTGTTATTTTATAACTGTCATTCCGCCCATATATGGCACTAATACTTCTGGAATTTTTATAGTTCCATCTTCCTGCTGATAATTTTCCATAATCGCAAGCAATGTTCTTCCTACAGCAAGCCCTGATCCATTTAAAGTATGAACAAAATGGCTCTTCTTAGTTTCTTTTTCCCTATATTTAATCATCGCACGTCTAGCCTGAAAATCTTCCGTATTTGAACAAGATGAAATCTCTCTATATTTATTTTGGCTAGGCACCCAAACTTCCAAATCATAAGTTTTTGCCGCACTAAATCCTAAATCTCCACTGCAAAGCGCTACTACCCTATAAGGCAGCTCCAATTTCTGCAAGATTTTTTCTGCACTATTTACCATTGATTCAAGTTCATCATAAGATGTTTCAGGTTTTACAATTTTTACCATTTCAACTTTATTAAATTGATGTTGACGAATTAGTCCTTTTAAATCACGTCCACCTGAACCAGCTTCTTTTCTAAAACAAGCCGTATATCCGCAATAATGTTTAGGCAATTCTTCTTCGTCTAAAATTTCTCCATTATGTAAATTTGTAAGTGTTACTTCTGCTGTTGGGATTAAATACATTTCTTCTCCTTCGATTTTGTAAGCATCCTCAGCAAATTTAGGAAGTTGTCCAGTTCCAACCATCATTTCTTTTTTTACAAGCTGTGGTGTGAAAATTTCTTCAAAATCCTCTTCTTGAGTGTGAACATCAATCATAAAAGCAATTAATGCTCTTTCTAATCTAGCAGCCGCATTTTTATAAACTGTAAACCTTGAACCACCTAATTTTGCACCTCTTTCAAAATCTAAAATTCCAAGATTAACTCCTAATTCATCGTGAGATTTTATTTCAAAATCAAATTCTCTTGGAGTTCCCCATTTTCTTACTTCTACATTTTCATCTTCATCTTTTCCAATTGGTGTCGTATCACTTAATTTATTTGGAATTGTATAGGCAAGCTGCACTTGTTTTTCATCAATTTCAGCCACTTTTTGATCCAATTCCTTAATTTTTGCACTTACAGTTTGCATTCTGGCTAGCAATTCAGCAGGATCTTTTCCTTCTTGCTTATATTTTCCAATTAATGAACTTGATTCATTTCTTTCCTTTTTTAACATTTCAACTTCCTGAAGCAAGTTTCTTCTATCTTCATCAAGTTTTAACAATGAATCCAAATCAAAGTCACTATTTCTATTTTTTAAATATTCCTTGATTTTATCAGCATTTTTCCCTTATGTATCTCATTTCTAACATAATTCTTTTTATTTCCTTTCTTTAATTAAAATTTTCAATATATTTATACAATATTTTTTTACTTTCACTCAAATCTTCAAAAATTATAATTTTTATCAAATTTTATTTTTTTCCACATTTTTAACATTATACTTTTCCACAATTTTATCAAAGTTTTCCACATAAATTTTTTTATAAAGTTCATCAACGTGATTTTCCACAAAAATAATTTAAGTTTTCCACATTTTCAAAAATTTAAAAAAATGTTAAATCAGATTTTGTAAAAATAATTTAAGATATTCTTTATTATCTCATCTATTTTTATCACGAATTTCATTAAATTTCGAGTTATTTTCAATTTTAATTTTTTTCTATCATTTTTTTCCGCAAAAAAAGTTTTTCACAAATTTATTCACATCCATCGAAATCAAAGAATAGTTATACAGTATCTCAAAAAAATTTACCTTTTATCCCGATACAGCAATTCATTTCCCAATTTTACCGTAAAAACTGACTCTTTATTAAAAAATGCTCCTTCTAAATCCATCCACCAGTTTTGACATTTCAATTTTACTTAATCGCTCTATCTTTTTTTTCTTTTTTTTCTTAAATGTTTCCAAGAACTGCCCGCCTACAATTTTTTATATTTTCATTTTCCTTATTTTCAGCAAAAATAAATATATGCAAGTTCCAATATAAACGACGGCTCTTTTTTTAATAATTTTAAAATTTTCATCAATTTGATAATATTTTCGTTTTTTTCAAAATGATTTTTATATTTTAAAAATAAATTGTGAAAAAAATTCTCTATATTTAAAAAAATACATTTTCACTTTCTAAATTTTTGATTTTTCGGCCAAAATCAGATTCCTCCCTCCTGATTATTTCTATTTTAAGTTATCAGCAAAAATTTATAAAATTCTATTGTTTATCTGCATATTTTTTTCAATTTTTTTATTTTTTTTGACAAGATACTTTTGACTTGCCACATGAAGACATTACATAATTTTTTTACAATTTACTAAAAATTTTTATTCACCTTTTATTTCTCAATAATTTTAAATTCCATTTTCAAAAATCAATAAATTTTTCTATATTTTCATCAATTTTTGACAATATCCTTTTCTGTTGTCAAGACATAATCATAACTTTTAGCCTTTTTCCTTTATTTCCAAAATTTCCTCATTTGTATAAACGTGGTGATCTGAAAATTTTATTTCTTCAATATTATTTGGATTCAATTTTTTTATTGTTTGATAAAAATACGGCTGGATTAGCAATTGAAGAAAAAAATCAGCACATTTTTTTACTTTGAATAACTTTCAAAGGCAATTTTTTTCATTTCAATTTTATTTTCGCTATTCATTTTACCAAATTTTTTTCATTATTTTCAAAAATTTAATTTGTAAAAATAACTTTCCTCAAAAGTCGCAACAAAAATCGGCTTTCCATATTTTGCCAATCTTTCCTTAATTTTTCCAACTTCATCTTCCAAAACATAATTACTTTTCGTAATAATAATCTCATCAGCCCGCCACAAAGCCTCCAGTGACTCCCGCAACCGCCCTTTTCGGCAAATAGTCATCCATTCCAAAAAGGATTTGTAGCATCAATCAAAATTATATTTTTATCTTTCCTCAATTTTCTGTGCTGAAAACCGTCATCCATGATAATTGTTTCAACACCACACTTTTCCTTCAGAAAAATCGCACCTTCATAACGATTTCTACAAACTACAACAGGAATTTGAAAATTTAAGGCATGTAGATAGGCTTCATCTCCTGATTCTCTTGGAGTCGCATAAATCTTTTTTTCATCTCTTACAAGCAGTAGGTCTGCTGCCCTCTTTCCTTTGTACCCTCGGCTCAAAATACCAACCTTTTTATTTTTTTTCAAATACTTTTGCACAAAATACTGCACAGCCGGTGTTTTTCCAGTCCCGCCTGCCACAATATTTCCGATACAAATTATTTCCACTCCATCAACTTTTTTTCCCTTAAAAATTTTCAAATCATAAAGTTTATTTCGTAGAAATACGATAAATCCATATATAATCGACAATAATTTCATTAATTTTTCCTCAATCTAATTTTTCTAATTAATTTTCCACTAAACCTTTGTAAATTGTTTCCAGCCTTCTAAATCGGTTTTTTATTCCAGATTTGGAAATTTCCATTAAATCTGCCAGTTCCTGCAATGACATTTCCTGATTTTCCAGCCGTAATTTCGCCGTTTCACTCAACACATCCGTCAATTCAGAAAGTCCTAATTTCTGGTCAATTACTTTTATCATATTAATCTGCTTTTCAGAAGCCGACAATTTTTTCGTTTCATTTGCAATTTCCCAATTCATGTTTCTATTAATTTTATTCCGAATTTCCTTATTAATTGTAACTTCCTCAAATTCAAAAAATGAATTTATTCCGCCAATCAAAAAGATTATATCCAAAATATCCTCTGAATTTCTCAAATAAACAAGGCTCTTATTCTTTTTCTCCGTCTGAAAAACCTTTTTCCCCATCTGCTTAAACAAATAATACAAATAAGTGGCAGAATCTTCACTATCTACAAAAAAATCCATCGCATATGCTTTTTCTGGAGACTTTATATATCCACAGCTAAGGAAAAATCCCCTGATTATGCCAGCCAGCTTTTTTTCATTCTCCACAACTGAAAAATTTTTGTGAAAATATATTTTTTTTAAAAATGATTTGTATTCCTGCTGGTCATGCTGAGTTGGAAAAAGTATGACTTCATAGAGTTTGTGTGCTCCAAGCCGTTTGCTAATAACGTATTTTAACTGAATTGGAATGTCTGTTACTGCACGTAAATTTGAATAAATTCTTTTAGCAAGTGACACATTTTCTAGTGCTGAAATAAACTCCGTGTTCTGTAATTACATTCTTTGCTATAAAAAAATCCCAAAAAGTTCTGCATAAATATTCTCCTTATCAGAATTTTTCCAAATTAAAGATTTCCCTTTTTTTAAATTCGCTGAATACGACAATTTTTCCCCTCCTTTACATTCTTTTGTCATTTGTAAAAAAATCTATAAAAAAATTAATTAATATCATTTTTACTCTTACAATTCTATAAATTATTTATATTAACTATTATTCAATAATCTAATTTTTTTATTTTTACAAGAAGTTATAATTCCTTGATTCATAATATTCATTTCATAAAACTTTGACTTTAAACAAATCTGCTAAATTAATAACTCACTTTTCTAGGATTCCCTGCCTTATCATAGTAAGTCCAAGTTCCAGTTCTTCTTCTGCCTTTGAAACTTCCGTCAAATCCAAGGCTTCCATTTGTATAATAACCCTTTACAGTCCCAGTTTCTCCATCTAGATTTGCTTCATATAAAGGTCTTCCATTTTCATAATAAACATTCATTTTCCCATTTACTTCATCATTTACATAATTAATTTCAGATTTTTTACCTCCGCTTGTATTCCATTCGGTAAACAATCCATTTTTTTGTCCATCTGAGTAATTTCCTTGTGATTTTCTTGAACCATTTTCATAATATTCAGTCCAAGTTCCTGACATTTTGCCATTTGTATAATTTCCAACTGTTTCTTGAGCGCCTGTTTTGGCATAATATGAAGTATAACGTCCATCCAGCTGATCATTTTTGTATTGATATTTTTTCCAGACTTTCCCATTTTCAGTATAAACAGTCCATTCTCCTTCTTTTTTCCCATTTACATAATTTCCCAATGTAAATCTATTTCCATTTGCGTAATATTCATCATATTTCCCATTTAATGTTCCATTATTTAAATTAATAACAAGTTTTCTTCCGCCTTCTTCCATAATTCTGTATTCTCCACTTCCTGTCAATTCATAAGTACTTGCATCAACTCTTTTTACATCTTCCGCATTTTGAGAACTAAGTTGTGACAACCTAACTTTTCCAAAATTTGTCCCATAATTTGCAAATACATCTTTTCCATAAGCAACTGCTGAAAATATCATCATTCCAGCAATAAACAATATTTTTTTGCTATTATTTTTTTTCATTTTTCAATCTCCTATTATTTTATAAAAATCTGTTTTTTTATTTTATCGATTTACCTTTTTACATTATAACAAATTTTTTTCTCATTTTTTTTAAACTAAATTATTGATTTTTTTCTTGTTATATATTACATTATAAGTAAACTAGGCTTAATCAGCATTATAAGTCCCAGAATAATCATCAAAATTCCACCAAACAAATTTACCCATTTTGAATATTTTGTAGTTAACTGCAATTTATTAATACTCATCAGTGCAAACCAGAAAACTATTATATCATCTATCATATAGCCAATTATGTAAATAAATGTATAAAACTGTCTTGCCCAAAAGGGAACTTCATTTATTTGAAGAATTTTGGTATATGTTTGCGGTATTCCAATTGAACAGGCAAATTCTATTACATTTACAGAAAGTGCCAAACCAATTATTGCAAGCGCTGTAAGCAACGTAAATGGCTTATTGGCTATATCCTTTACCTTTCTTGAAATTTTTGCTCTTTGCTCCAAATCTGTCACTTCACATTCTAAAGTATCGCCTTTCTTCAAATAATTTTTAATAAAGAAAATTCCTCCAGCGATTCCGACAATCCCGACAATCGGAGTTACCCATTTATCCAATCCTACAAAGTCCCAAGTATAAATCCATGCATTTAAAATCAAGAAATACATAACAGCTTCAGCCAGAATAAATAGCCCAGCAACCCTAAACATCTTAACTTTATTTCCAACTGCAATCAAGGCTGTCAAAAATAAAACTAGAACCCACATAGCACAAGGATTAAATCCATCAATTGTTCCTAGAATTATTGACATTGTCAATAAAGAATAATTTGTCAAGTCAATCGTTTTATTAATAATCGGAATATTCACAAGCACCTGATGTTCAGCCCCTTTCGTAAGTCCTGGAATTTCACAAACTTTATCTCCAGTACAAACTGCACTATTACTGCTTACATTCCCCTTTCCAGCTTGTCCGCTTTCCACATATTCCTTCAAACTCAAAATCTTTTCTTTAGTTTTTCCAGAATCTATCAGCCCTTCAATTTCCTTTCCAGTAGTTTCTGCCGTATTAAACCCTTGAATAATATGCCCGTCAACATAAATAATCGGAGTCCCCTTAACAAGTTTCAACTTTATCGCAGTTTCATCAAAAAAAGCCTTTTCATCCTTACTCTCATCAATCTTATGCTCCACATACTCAAAATCATCCCTTTTAGTTGACAATTCCTTCAAAAACTTTTCCAAATTAGCACAATTTTTACAATCTTTTCTCCCAAAATACTCAATTTGTATCTTCTTTACTTGACTATTTCCAGCAGAATAATTAATTTGATTTATAAAAAAATAATCCCAAAAATCATAATTAGTAATGTAAAAAAACTTTGCTTTTTTTCCTACTTCATCTCTAAAATCATTTCTCCAAAACATACTTTTTCACACCTTTCTTTTTTTACAATTTTTATCCTTTTTATTTTAAATTTTTTTATTTTTTATAAATAATAACCGTACTAACTGCATATTCCCTGCTATGTGAAATGCTAATCTGAATTGTAAGTCCTTGCGCCTTCTCCTTTATCACATTATAAAGTGTCACATAAGGCTTCCCAAGTTCATCATTCAAAATCTCAATATCACTTAGCGAAAATCCATGCACTCCAGTCCCAAATGCCTTAGAAACTGCCTCTTTCGCCGCAAATCTACCCGCATAACTAGAATACGGATGTTTCTTTTTCTCAATATGCTCAATTTCCTTTTCTGTATAAACTTTTCTTTTAAAAAGGCTTGTCAGCTTAATCGCCTTTTCAATTCGGGATATTTCAATAATATCTGTCCCAATTCCATAAATTTCCATTTTTATCTCCTTTTTGAAACTTACTATTGTTAGATTATACTACAATTTTGGAAAAAAATACAAAAATTTTTATATTTTATAAAAATAAAAAAACTATCCCAAGTTTTTTTGAAATAGTTTTTTAAAAATATGAGAATAATTACAATTATAACTAGTCTGCTATTTAAATTTAATTTATTTTACTTTAACAATTTTTTTCTTCCCAGCTCTCACAATCATTCCACTTTCAAGAACAACTGTAGCTTTCACATCTTTTATTGGCTCATCATTTATTTTGAATCCACCTTGTTGAATTAATCTTCTAGCTTCACTTGTTGTTTTCATCAACCCTGTTTCTTTTACTAATAAATCAATGATTCCAACTTCTTTATATTCCAACTCAACTTCAGGCAAGTCAACATTTAAGTTTCTCTTACTGAATACATTTTCAAACCAATCTCTAGCTTCTTTAGCCGCTTCTTCACCGTAGTAAATTTTTACAACTTCAGCTCCCAATTGTTTTTTAGCTTCCATCGGATGTAAACTTCCATCTGCGATTTGTGCTTTAATTTCTTCAATTTTTTCAAATGGAACATCGGTTATCATTGTATAATAATTTTCCATCAATTCATCTGAAATTGACATAACTTTACCAAACATATCGTTTGGCGTATCTTTTACACCAATGTAATTTCCTAATGATTTAGACATTTTTTCTACTCCATCGAGTCCAACCAAAATCGGCATTATCATACAAATTTGTTGCTCTTGACCAAAGTTTTTCTGTAAATCTCTTCCTCTTAACAAATTGAATTTTTGTTCAGTCGCACCTAATTCCACATCAGCATGTAATTCTACTGAATCATACCCTTGTAAAATTGGATACATAAACTCAATCAATGAAACTGGTTTATTTTCAGATAATCTTTTTGAAAAATCTTCTCTCGAAATCATTTGTGAAACTGTAAATTGTGACAACAAATTCAACGCATCTGATAACGATAATTTTTCCAACCAATCAGCATTGTAAACAACATTAATTTTATCTAAATCCAAAATTAATTTTACTTGATCCAAATATGTTTTAATATTTTCCATAACTTGTTCTTCTGACAACATTTTTCTAGTTTCAGATTTTCCAGTCGGATCCCCAATTCTTCCAGTGAAAGTCCCAATCAAGAAAAACACATCGTGTCCCAAATCTTGAAACTGTTTCAATTTTCTCAAAGGTACCGCATGTCCCAAATGCAAATCAGAACCAGTCGGATCAATCCCTAATTTTACTCTTAATGGAGTATTTGTTGAAATTGATTTTTCCAACTTTTTCTTAAATTCATTTTCATTAATTATTTCATCGCACCCACGACTTAAAATATTAAATTGTCTTTCTACTTCTTGTTTAATTTCTAATTCTGTCATTTCTTATTTTTTCTCCTTATTTCTTAATTTTTCTTTAATTTTTTTATAAATTATAAATATGCAACATATTTCATAAAAATAATAAACAATCGGCAATACAAACAATGCACTGTCAAATCTATCCAAAAATCCGCCATGTCCCAAAAGCAAATTCCCAGAATCTTTAACTTCCAATTCTCTTTTTATCTTAGATTCCACCAAATCTCCCAATTCGGCAAAAACTCCAATTGCAAGTGCCAAAATAAAGGCTTTTAGTCCACCGATGGCGACATAGTCGTAATTTACGGAACAAGTTTTTGTTAAAAATGAAATTCCGCAGACAAAATTTGCAATAAATAAATATATTTTATCAAATGATAAAATCACTAAAAATACTCCCAAAATTCCTGCTATTGCACCTTCGATTGATTTTTTCGGACTGATTTTTGGAGCAAGCCTGTGCTTGAATATTTTCCCGCCGATTGCCATTCCGACAAGGTAAGCGGAAATGTCACATGCCCAAATTAGCATAAATGTCATTACAATTAGAATATTTCCATTTGGAAATTCGTATTTTAATAATAAAATATGTGAAAAATAAATACGAAACATAAATTATTCCAAATAAAGTGTAGGAAATTTCTGCCATTGCATTATGAATTTTTACTTTGAAAACTTGCCTTAAAGACAGAAGAATTATTGCAAATACGATAAATCCTCCCATATCAAAGTTAATTTGCTTAAAAAGTTCAAATTTAAAAATACGAAAAAAATATTTTTTTGAATTTTCCTGAAAAATATATCGCAACAGGTAAAAAACAGCCCAAGTCCCATTCCAATCCTGCTTGCCACTTCAAAGCCCTTGTCCTTTAGCATTTTGTAAAATTCAAAAAGCGATATTCCAATTATTACAAGAGTAAACACCAAAAACATCAGATTTCCTTTTAAAAATATCCATAAAAGGAAAGGTACAAACAACAAAATAATAAATAATCTACTTAACATTCAGCCCTCCGTATCTTCTATCCCTTTTTATTAAAGGATAAAAATCGCTTTTATCTAATTCATTTTCATCAAAATCAGGCCAGAAAACATCTGTTATATAAAACTCCGAATAGGCAATTTCCCAAAGCAAAAAATTACTTATCCTAAATTCGCCACTCGTTCTGATTACAAGTTCTGGATCTGGGATTTCTGGTCGGTACATATATTTTTGAAAAACTCTTCTTCTGTAATTTTTTTCGATTTTTTTGTTTCATTTTCACTCAATATTTTATTTACCGCACTTACAATTTCCCTTCTTCCGCCATAATTAAAAGCAATATTAAAAGTTATTTTTTCACAATCTTCCAAAAATTTTTGTGTATCTTCAATTTTTTTTAGAAGTTTTGGAGAAATATTTTCTTTCTCCCCTGTCACAACTAACTTCACACCTTGCTTTTTAAGATTTTTTTTCTCTTTATCCAAATATTTTTCCAAATAAATCCATAAGACCATTTACTTCCTTTTGAGGACGCTTCCAGTTCTCAGTCGAAAAAGCATAAACAGTCAAATATTTCACTCCAATTTCTCCGGCATATCTTAAAATTCTCTCAAGACTAGCTGCTCCAGCTCTATGCCCTTCTAGCCGAATTTTCCCACGTTCCTTAGCCCATCTGCCATTTCCGTCCATAATAATCGCAATATGCCTAGGAATTACCAATTTATCTCTATCCATATTATTCCTTTCAAGAATAAAAAAATATTATTGCTATAATTATAACAGTCAAATCATTATTTTTTTCAAGGTATTTGAAAAAAATTATTATAAAAAAATATTTTTTTATTTCTGTTGATATTTTGACAAGTTGAAATAATAATAAAAGCTGAAATGTCTTATCAAAAAGAAAGTGTAAAAAAATCTTTGTATAAATAGAACAGCAAAGTATTGAATTTACTGGATTTATCTATTAGTTTACATAAAATTATAAACACACTCTATTAGCTCTTATAAGTATAGTAAATTGATTAATATATTATTAAAATTTTTTTATTGAAATTTTCAAATGTAAAAGTTATTTGTTTTTTTATTTAATATATACTCATAATATTCCTTATATTTTTTCCCTATATTTATCAAATTGCGTTCTTTTGCAATATTATAAGCCTGTTCTGTAACTTCATCCAAGTTTTCCACATTGTTTTCCACAATATTTCTTATTTTTTCACAAAATTCCTCATTATCTCTAGCCTTAAAACATGTTTTTCCATCTTCCAGCCAGTCTTCATACACAGGAATATCCCTTACCACAAGCGGCAATTTTGCTGAAAGCGCTTCTAGCACCACAATTCCCTCATTTTCCTCATAAGTCATAAATAAAAAGGCTTTTGCGGCACTGAATGCGCCTATTAAAATATCCGTGTCGACATATCCTGGGAAAATCAAATTTTCTGGTGGATTCTCAATGATTTTCTGTATTTTGTCAGGCAGCATTGATTTTACACTTGATGAGCCAAACCACAGAAACTGGTAGTCACTGCATTCTTGCGCCACTTTTACAAAGTCCTTTATCCCTTTTCTTTCAAAAGGCAGTCCAGCCGTTATAATTAGTGGTTTATTTATGTCATATACTAATTTGTATTCATTTAGAAATTTTTGTTTTAAAACTTCATTTTTATTAAATTTATTTATATTTACACCATTTGAAATTACTCTGATTTCCTTTTTCTTTTTCCAAATATTTCGATTTTTATAAGATTTTTTTGTATATTCTGATGGAGAAATTAAATAATCTGCTTCATTATATAATTTTTTTTCGTCCAGAACTTTATAATTGGTGATAGAACATAACTTCCCTTTATACTTCCACGAAAATCCTCATAAGTCGTATGTGTATGATAAATTACAGGCTTCCCTTTTTTCTTAGCCTGCTTTAATACTTCATAAGATTTTAATGCAACTGTATTTATATGCGCCAAATCATAATCATCTTCAGGATCCTGCGTAATTTCAATATTATTTGCTCCAAGGGCTTCTATCTGATGATTTAAGGCTTGTCCAACGCCGGATTTGCTGAAGGAACTTTTCCCCTCTGAATATAGTAAAACTTTCACGACTATCATACTCCTCTATTGTTTTTTTATAAACTGCTTCCACTCTTTCTCCAAATTTTTGGGCTGTATAATCTTGTGAAGCAACAAAAGCATTTTCAATAATTTTTTCTCTAAATTCCTTATTTTCCTTTAAAAGCATTATAGAATCAATAAATTCCTTTTCATTTCTATAAACAAGCCCCGCTTCATTTTTTACAAGCAAGTCTTCCAAATTCAAGTCATATCTCGCAACAACAGGCGTCTTAGCCGCCATTGCCTCAACAAATGTAAGCCCTTGCGTTTCTGATACACTCGCATTCAAAAAAACATCTCCCATCTGATAATATGCAGCAACTTTATCATGCGGCACTTCCCCAGTGAATATAACTCTATCAGATATTCCCAGTTTTTCAGCCTGTTTTTTCAAGTCATCTAAAATTCTTCCACGACCAACAATCATAAACTTAAATTTTTCATCCTTAATTTTAGAAAACATATCAATTAACAAATCTATACTTTTCTCTTCGGCAATCCGTCCAATATACACACAAAGAAATTCATTTTCATCAATTCTAAAACTTTCCCTCATAAATCTCAAATCTTCTTCAGAATAATTTCCACGATAAAAATTTATCCAGTTCCAGTCCAGTTGGAATAATATTCATTGTCTTATCCACACCATAAGAATATAAAAATATCCTCAACTTTTTCTTGTAGGAACAATCAAAGCATTACATTTTTCGCAATAAAAACTTACTAATCGCAGCCGCAATTTTTTTTCCAGCTTTAACAAATCTTGATCCAAAAATATAATGCGTATAATATTCATACAACGTATGGTAAGTATGAACAAGTGGTATTTCCAAATTAATCGCGGCAAATCTCGCAAATGTCCCAACTCCCCATTCTGTCTGTGAATGAATAATATCCAATTCCAATCTTTTTATTTTTTTTATTATTTTTGCCGAATAAATCATCCCTAGCCTATACTGCGGCAATGGCTTAAATTCCATACTTGGAAGCCTCAAGACATTAGGCTCCACCTGCGGCGCATCAGGATCAGTCGTAGTAATAACATACACCTTATGCCCTTGCTTTCTAAGCTCCTTTTCAAGTGTCATAATTGAGCTGACAACCCCATTTACCTGAGGTCTATATGTATCAGTAAATATTCCAATTCTCATTTTATAATTCTCCTTTAATTCTTAGGAAACTCCAAAAAGAACTTTCCAATTTTCCCCATTCTATAATCTCTCATCAATCTTCTTGAAATAATTTCATAATTATGCTCATCGTTTTTAGAAACTCCCAGTCTTTTTTCCAAAATTTCCAATATTTTATGACTTTCCATTCCTAAAATTTCTTCATCTGTAGTATATTCTTCCAAATGATAAACCTTTATAAGATTTCCAATTTTTCCAAGATCTTTTAATTTATCTAAAAATTTTATCGCAATATGCTCCAACTGCAGCACATCATCCTTTATTGACCCAGTAATCGCCAAATTATAAGCCACATCGTCATCTTCAAATTTAGGCCACAAAACTCCTGGCGTATCTAGCAATTCCAGCTTCTCATCAATTTTTATCCATTGCTTCCCACGTGTAAATCCTGGAGTATTCCCCACTCTTGCCTTATTTTTATTCACAAATTTATTTATAAATTTAGACTTTCCAACATTAGGAATTCCAACAATCATTGCCCTTACTTCAGTTTTACGAAGCCCTTTCTTCTTCATCTTTTCCAATTTTTCTGCATAAATTTTATCCGTAATTTTTCTAAGTTCATTAAAATTTGTCCCTTTTTCCACACTCAAAGCTACAAAATAATCAGAAAAAAATTATTTTTCTAAAAAAATAATTCTCCCAGATTTTCAATTCCCTATTATCAATTAAATCCACCTTATTAAGCACAATAATTTTTTTTCTTATTATTCGCCAATTTTGAAATATCTGGATTTTTTTACTAGAAATCGGAATTCTTGCATCCAAAAATCTCAATCACGACATCAATTATCTTGAGATTTTCCACAATCAAATCCTTGGTTTTCTTCATATGCCCTGGATACCAGTTTATATTCATTCTTTTATTCTTCCATTTTTCTCTATTTTGAAATTTACTTTTTATTATTTAAATTCTTGTTTTTAATTCCAAAACTAACACTAAATCCCATTTAAAAAAATTTATTTATTTTTCTGACAAAGAGTTAAGATCCTTATTAAACAGGATTTATAATAAATCTACTGCTCTAACGGAAAAATAGTGTAAATTTAATTTTGAAATTAAAGATAAAAAAATTCAAAAAAATATTTTTTTATTCTAATGAAATTTTATTTATTATTTCTGTAAATATCGTGATTCTTTTAGAATGAAAACTACTGTTTAATCTTTTTCCAAAAATATTAAAATTATATACTCCCTTATTCTTACTAATTTTTAATTACTCTGTATTTTTTTATCTTTTAAATAAATGCCATCATCATTTACTGCTCTTATAAATAAGACAATTTCCCCTTTAATCGGCTTTTTTTCCAGCTTTTCAATAATTTCTGAAACATTTCCACGTATTATTTCTTCATAAATTTTAGTAAGTTCCCTTGTTATTACAACATATCGTTCTCCCAGATATTCCCTTACATCCTTTAAAGTTTTTAAAATTCTGTTGGGAGATTCTAAAATTACGATAGTTCTTTCTTCTTCCTTCAATTTATTGAAAAGTGTATGTCTTCCTTTTTTCTTTGGTAAAAAGCCTTCATAAGCCATTCTTCGCATATCTAGCCCAGAAATGCTTCCTCCTGTAACAATTGAGGAAGCTCCTGGTATTCCAATGACTTTTATTCCAGCCTTTAAAACTTCATTTACCAGCTCAAAGCCAGGATCTGAAATGCACGGCGTTCCAGCATCTGTTACAAGCGCAATTTCCTTTTGATCTTTTAAAAGATTAATAATGTTTGTGATTTGATGAAGTTTATTATGTTCATGGTATTGATACACCGTTTTTTCAATCTCATAGTGGGAAAGAAGTTTTTTTGTAACTCTTGTATCTTCTGCAAAAATATAATCAACTTCCTTCAAAGTTTTTATCGCTCTAAAAGTTATATCTTCCAAATTCCCAATTGGTGTACCAACAACATAAAACATATATTTCTCCTAATTTTTTTAATTTTTGATTTTTTTATTACTATTTTCTTTTTCCTGTTCCATTTATTTTTTTATTCATTTCTTCGATTGCTCTCTTTAATTGAACATCTCCTGCTGAAATGATTTTAGCGGCTTCTTCCTTACCTTTATCCTTTGTTATTATTTCTTCAATTTCTTTTTCTCTATTTTTTCTAGCTTGTTCACTATCATTTGCATAACCTTTTAATGCTAGCAAGTCTTCCATTTTAACTTCTATATCAGGTTCAATACCTTTTTCATGAATATAATTTCCTTTTGGTGTAAAATATTGAGCAATAGTAAGTTTTATGGCATCATTAGTTCTCAAAGGTATAACTTGCTGTACAATTCCTTTTCCAAATGTTTTTTCTCCGATAATTGTTCCACGTTTGTAATCTTTAATTGCACCTGTTACAATTTCTGAAGCACTTGCGCTTCCTTTATTTGTCAATACAATTAACGGAAAATTACCAAGATTTTTTAAAGTTCTATTATAGTTTTTTTGCTGTCCATTTTTGTATTTCAAGTAAACAATCAAGTCTTCCTTTACAAAAAGCGAAGCTATATCTTGCGCTTCTTGAAGTGATCCTCCTGGATTAGAACGCAAATCCAAAATTAATCCTTTCATTCCTTTAGCCTGTAAATCTTTTATAGCCTTTTCAACTTCTGCTCCAACATGATTTCCAAATTTCAAAAGACTTACATAACCAATATTATTTTCAAGCATTTTGCTTTCTACCATTTCCAATTTAATTTTGGCTCTTGTCAAAGTGAATTTCATCGGATCTTTTTTACCTTCCCTAACTACTTCCACATCAACTTTTGTACCTTCTTTACCCTTCAAAAGTTTTACAGTTTCATTTGCTGTAAGTGGCAAAATATCTTTTCCGTCGACTTTTGTAATTTTATCTTTTATTTTAATTCCAACTTTTTCAGCAGGACTTCCGATAAATGGCGAAACAACTTCAAGAGGTTCTCCTTTTTTCTTGCTAATAGTCATTCCAACCCCAACATATTCTCCATCCATATCTTCAGAAAAGTCATTAAGATCTGCCTTAGACAAATATTCTGAGTAAGGATCATTCAATTTGTTTACAACTCCTGCAACAGCACCTTCATAAAGGTCATTTTTACTTGGAGTCGCTTCCTTTCCAACAAAAATTATTTTCAATAATATTAATTACATCTACAATTCTGTTCAACTCTGTTGCATCTTTTGTATATCCAGCACTTGTATCTTTGTCATTTCTCGATGTTTTTACTATAGTAGTTGCCGCAAATAAAGGCACACTTACCAATACAAGTCCTAATGCTGCCTGTAATATTTTGTTTTTTTTCATTTTTCCTCCTAAAATATACTTAAATAGTCAACTCTGAACCTCCCACGACTAAAGTTGCAAGTGTTCTTGCACTATTTAATAAAATTAATATAAATTGCCATTTTGAATTTATGAAAACTTTAATAGCGTTAAAAATTCCTTATTCCCCTTTGCTCCCCGTATTGGCGAATCCTCCACGCCAATTAGTTCATATCCACATTCTTTTGAAAAAGAAATTATTTTTTTTATGGCTTCATCGTGATATTCTTCATTTTCCACAACGCCATTTCTTCCAATTTTTTCCCTTCCAACTTCAAATTGCGGTTTTACTAACATCACAATTTTCCCAGTTTTCGCAAGAAACTTTTTAAAATAAGGAATAACTTTTGTCAAAGAAATAAAAGAAACATCGATTACTATGAAATCTACCTTTTCATTATTGATGTCTTCTTCCTTGAGATCCTTTATGTGCATTTCCTCCAATGAAAGAACTCTTTCATCATTTCTCAATTTCCAGTCAAGCTGATTTTTTCCAACATCAACACTATACACACATTTTGCGCCATTTTGCAAGGCACAATCTGTAAACCCTCCAGTAGATGCTCCAATATCAAGCACTGATTTATCTTTAAAATCCAAATCCCAAGTCTTTATAGCCTTCTCCAATTTCAAGCCACCACGACTGACATATTTTAACTTATCCTTAATACGAATATTTAATTCATCATTGTCCTTAAGCATTGTTCCTGCCTTTGTCACAACCTGCTCATTCACAATGACATTACCTGCCATTATTTCCCTTTTTTTGCCTTTTCTCGTGTCTCAAAAAGCTCCCGTTCCACCAGAATTAAATCCAATCTTTTTTTCATTATTTTCTCTTTCTAAATCTTAAAATAAAATCTGAACAAATCTAAATTTTCCCAAAAAAATCATAATTTTAAAGTTAGCCTTTAAGTAGTGATACTATATCATAAAAACATATCTCTTATTTTTTTCTATTTATTTTTGATTACTAAAAATCATATTTATCATTTTATCTCAATTTTTTTTAAACAAAAAAATAATATTTGCATTATTTTTTTCAACTATATTTCAGATCCATTTATCTTTTTATAAATTTATTCATTTTACCATATTTTTAAATTATTTTTTTCAAATTTTCACCCTTTTTGACAGAGTAAAAATTTTAGAGGCAATCAAAAATTATATTTTTAGATTATTCAAATAAAAAAAGAGATTATACTAATTTTTCTAGAATAATCTCCACATTAACTATGGTAAAAAAAATTGTTTATCTAATAAATATTGAACAAAAAAATATAGAAAAAAATTTTTTTTAACTAAACTCACAAATTATAACTATTCTGTTCAATTCTTTTATTTTTCTTAATTTATATTCGTTCAATTTTTAAAAAAATAGTAAATATAAAAATTACATCATATTTACAGGATCCACATCAATTGTTACCCTAACTTTCTTTTTCCATTTCCCGAAATTTACCAACACATTTTTTTTATGATTTTTTTATTTTTTTAAAATTTTTTTCCCCTTTCAAATTTAAAAAAATATCTGATATCTATACTTTTCCATTTATCTTGTAAATTGGCGATTTAAAAAGCATCTGATATAAAAATCATTTGAAGTCAATTCCATAACTGTATTTACATTTCTAATAATTTCTTCCCGCAAAATTTGAGCTTTTTTTCCTTTACTAAATTTTCTTCTGCCGCTGAAATTACTAATATCACTATTCTTCCAAAAGGTGGATAATTCAGCATTTTTCTCATAATCATCTCATTTTTATAATATCCTTCATAGTCACTTTCAATTGTTTTTTTTATTACGTCATTTTCTTCATTAAAAGTCTGAATAATCACTTCCCCATCCTTTTCTCCACGTCCCGCACGCCCAGAAGCCTGTGTCAGCAGCTGAAAAGTCTTTTCTGAGGCCCTGAAATCTGGAAAATTCAAGATTATATCAGCATTAATTACTCCAACTAATGTTACATTTGAAAAGTGCAGGCCTTTTGCAATAATCTGTGTTCCAAGCATTATATCGTATTTGTGATTTTTAAAGTCATTATAGACTTTTTCATAATTTTGCTTAGTTTTTATACTCTCCGAATCCACTCTCACAATTCTAGCTGATGGAAATAATCCTGCCAGCTCTTCCTCGATTTTTTCCGTTCCAGCCCCAATTTGCCTCATCTTATGTCCGCCACATTCATCACACGTATTGTTAAACCGCTTTTCATAACCGCAATAATGGCATTTCAGCCGATTGTCATATTTATAGTAATTCAGGGAAATACTGCAATTTGGACAAGTTGGGATATTTCCGCAGTCTTTACATTTTAACAAATTTGAAAATGCTTTTCTATTTAAAATTAGTATAACCTGCTCATTTTTTTGCAAAGTCTGTGAAATTTTATCCAATAGTTTTTCAGAAAAATTTTCCACAGTTTCATTCAAGTCGACAATTTCAAACTTTGGCAATTTTGCATTTTTATACCTTTTCGTAAGTTCGACTAATTCAATATCTCCTTGCTGTGCCTGATAATACGTTTCAAATGAAGGAGTTGCCGAACCTAAAATCACTTTTTATTTTTTTATTTTTTTGCAATTTCTTCCTTTTTTTAAACCTACATTTTCTCTTAATTCCTCATTTTTTTCCTAATTCTTTATTTTTTTGGATCATCATCTTTTTTTCAAGTTTTCATTTTTTTCAAAAATGCCCTTTTTATTGCCACATTTTTTTTACATGATAACGTGGATTATTCTCCTGCTTATAAGTATTTTTCGTGCTCCTCATCCACAATGATATACTTTAAATTCTGAACTGGAGCAAAAAAATCGCCGATCTTTGCCCCTAATTACTATCTTCTTTTTCCCCATTCCGTATAAATGTCCACTCTTCCCGCTTTTTCCTTATCCGTAAGTTTACTGTGGAGAATAGCCACTTCATTGCAAAAATTCCTCTTCCAGCCTCTGTATCATCTGAACTGTAAGGGAAATTTCCGGAACTAGAAAAAAATACTTCCAAACCCTTGCTTCAAGGCTTCCTTTATCAGGTTAATGTAAATTTCAGTTTTCCCTGAACCAGTTATTCCCTTTAGCAGAAAAATCTGATTTTCACTATTTTTTATTGTATCCACAGCCTTCTGCTGCTCATCATTTAAAATAATTTCCTTTTCTATAATTTCACTTTTTTTCTTTTCCACTTTTGAAATTTTAGAATTTAAAATCACTTTCTTTTTCAACAGAAATAACCTTTTCACTTATCGCCTTTTTCCACAATTTCACCAGAAAAAAATTCTTCTTCAAAGTCGCAACTGTGACTTCCTTCCGCTTTTTCATATATTCGTTAAACTTTTTTACTTCTTCTAGACTATTTTCTGAATTATCTTCTCCAATCAAACATTCGTTTTCTAAAAAATCCCTTTGATAAATAGCCCTTTTAGAATAATTTAACTTCAATGCCCCTGGATAAACTGCCTTTATAACATTGTAATAGTCACTTATATAATAACTTCTAATCCATTTTATAAGTTGCATAATATCATTTGGAATGGATAAAACAGGAGCTGCAGCCTTAATTCTTTTTATTTTAGAAACATCAAACTGAATTTTGCTTTCTTCAGTTATTGCTATCACAAGTCCCATTTTATCCCTATTTATAAAATTAACAATGCACCATTGCCCAATTTCATATTTTTCTTCAGATTTATACGTGTATATTCCCCTGTTATTTTCCACATAAATTTCATAATAATACATTTATTCCTCAAAAACCTCCCTTATTTTTTTGATTACTCCAATATTATCTGTATCTTGGAATTTTTATCCAGTTTAGTCCCTTTTTTTCAGGAAACTGAGAAATAACTACTCCGCTTCCAGTAACTCCATAATCTGAAAAATTTTTCCTTGAGGATAAATAGATAAAAAAATTCCTTAAACTTATTCCTGTCAAGTCTGGCATAATATTTTTTTATCAAAAATCTTGTTTTATCTTTCCTAGATCTTTTTCTTTTCCTCTTGAACAACTCCAGCATCTTTTAATATCTATAGTTTTAACTTTTCCATCTGGCTGTATTCTTTTATAGTCTATCAATTTTTGCAGTACATTTCTCGCTGACGGCAAGGCAACTTCACCACCATAATAACTTTTTCCTTTAGGTTCGTTGATTGTTATTAATACTGCATATTTAGGCTTATCTACCGGAAAAAAGCCAAAAAATGAACTTACATATAAATTATCTACATATATCCCATTTTTAGCCTTTTTGGCAGTTCCTGTCTTACCACCGACACGATAACCAGGAATATAGGCTCCTCCACTAGTTCCACGGTTTACACTTGCTTCCATATATTTTCTGTTCAATCTTGAAACTTCATCACTAAAGACTTTTCTCACCATGACAGGCTTAACTTGCTTAATTACATTTCCTTTACTGTCTTCTATTCTGTCAACTAAGTAGGGTTTCATCATTTTACCATTATTAATAACTGTATTCAAGGCTGTCAATATCTGAATTTGCGTCATTGAAATTCCTTGACCATAAGACATGGTCGCCCTTTCTACAATTCCTATTTTTTTTGCCTCAGCTAAACCTTTTTGCCATTTCAAAAATACGTATCTATGCCTGTTTTTTTGTCCCAAGACCAAGATTTATTAAATATTTAAGGAAAAGATCCTTATTTATCATTTTTTTCAATTTTTACCATTACCACATTTGAAGATTTTTGCAATTGCATCTGCCAAGGTTAAAAATTCCCATTACTTTATTATCATGCTCCCTAAGAATCTTATCGGCAACCTTGATCGAACCTTCTGAAACAAGTCTCGTATTTTCATTAATCACCTTCGTTTCAAGCCCTATTGCAACTGTTATAGGCTTAAATATTGAACCAGGCTCAAAAATAATCTGTAATTGTCCTATTCTTTATATCGGCTTTATCTTCTGCCTTTGGATATGATGACATCGCAAAGCACTTTTTCCAGTTTCTACTTCCATTAAAAATTCCCATTGCGGAAGAAGCATTATACTTCACATAAGCGGCTTCCAGTTCATTATTAAGAGCATCTTGTAAAAACTGTCAATTGTAAGTACAAGATTATCTCCTTCTTCTTCTTTTTCTGTCTTCGGATTTCTTTATATTCCCAAGTTTCATAATCCCCTGCAAAGCCTTAGGTATTTTTTTCTAAGTCCAGTTGTAATACCTATTTTCCTGAAAGTTCCTTGTCATAATATTTCTCAATTCCATAAACCCCCTTATTTTCATTGCTCACATATCCAATAATTTCCTGAAAAATATTATCTTGAATATAATTTCTTGTAAATAAAGTTTCAAATGTTACCCCTTTAAACTTCCTTTTATATCCTTCCTTTTTTTTCACCTTATCCTTTGCAGATTTAGCATCAGTTTCAACTTCCGCTTCAATGGCTATTTTTGTGTTATAGGGAATTATATGTTCAATTTTCAAATATTTTTTCTGAAGCTGCTTATCTTGTAAATATTCGCTTTTATATTTTTCAACTTCCAGTTCAGGAATATATTTTTTTAACATTCCCAGCACTTCATCAATATTTTTCTCCTCAATCAAGCTAGGATCCAGATTAACAATAAACTCTTCATTGTCATAAGCCAATACTTGTCCATCACTTGTCGCTATTCTCCCTCTTTTAGCCTTTCTGAACCTCCCACGACTAAAGTCGCAGGGTTCTAAAATCTTTAAAAATATTTAAAAACTTTCTAAGAAGTTTGATAGCTTTACACTACCCTTATTCTTTTAGGTGTGTTCAGCTCACCTCTATTGTATAGGACGCTTAAGTCCACAACTTTACTTTTTCTTAATATATTTAATGCTCCATTACAATCTGCATTTAATTGATAGCCTTTACTTGTTTGATATAGTCCTCTTTTTATCCTTTTTCCACTGAATATATATTCTTTTTGATTTTCTTTATCATATATTGGAATTTCATCTCCATCAAAAGAAACTTGCTTTTTGATGTATAACTTTCTTCTTGTAGCTTAAATTCTATTCCATATAGTTTACATAGATATATTAATTTATCTCTTAATTTTTCCATATGGTATATTTACAAAGTTCTGATTATTTATGTTTCCTATATTTGAATTTCTTTGAAAATTCTCGTTATATCCTAGAACTAGTTTTTCCTATATCATTATTAAGACAATAATTTACAATTATTCTTGCTGCTTTTGAAAGGTAATCATTTATACGATTATTTCTCTTTCTGGCTATTCGCTTTTTGTCTTAATGTTGTTCGCTCAATCTTTTGCTTATCTTTTTATGCTTTGTAATTTTGCATTTATCTTATTATAGTATTGATTTATTGATTTTAATTTTCTACCATCTATTATGAATGAAGTTCCAGTATTTGTAACACAAGTACAAAGATTATCTATACCTAAATCAATTCCTAGTACATTTTCTTTATTTAATTCCCTTTGAACTTCTTTTTACCTCATAAGTATATTGAATTTCAAAGTACCTAGAATGTTGTTTTTGGCATTATTCTAATCTCTTTTATCTTCTTGCCTTTTTAATATTGGTGGCAGCTTAATTTTAACTTCCTGATGAGTTTTCTTAAACGAATTTGAATAAGGAACTATCAGAATATCATCTTTTTAATCTTACAAAACCTATAACAAGAGTTGTAAAACCATCTTTATCAAGATATTTAGGTAATTTTATTTTTTTATTATCATATTGACCATTTTTTTAGCAAGTTTCAAAAGTCCAAAAAAATGATTTGAAACTTCCGTCTACTTCTTTTTAGAATTTGCTGAGCCATATTAGAATTTAACTTCTTATAGTTCTCACTATTTTTTTAAGCATTTTATAGTTTTCATTATAACTTAAATACTTTTTTTATTTTGAAAAATAGTATTGTCTAACATTATATATAGCTTCATTAGTTAAGTTCTTGGCTATATGAGATAAATATTTTAAATTCCTAAACTCCTTTTTACTAAGATGTTTTACCTGTTGTTTTAATGTTAAATACATAGATATCACCTCCTTTTCATCAGAGATATTATATCATGTATTCTACATTTTATCCGTTTATTTTTAAATATTTTTAAAGTTTTTAAAACCCCACAACAGTGGGAAGCGTCGTTCACATAAGTACGCTACTACTTATGCAGTTCTCATGGCATATATACTCCTTAATAAATTAAGGAGATTAGCCTTGAACTTCTTGTTATCTCTAACAAGCACAGACTATATCTTATCCATATCCTATTTCAAGGACTTAGGCGAAACCACTTCCAATACCAATCGCTTGTATTGTACTCCCCTCACGAGGGATAGTCGTTGAACTTTCCTTTTCAAGCTTAGCTGCTGATTGTCTATTATCATAATGTTTAGGATTTAACCTTGCACCATCTAGTATATTTTTTCTGCTTTCGCCACCATCACACTTATACCATATTTGAACGAAGGTATTATGTTGTGGTTATACTAGCTTTAAGAGTTCCCAGCAGTTTAGTTTCTTTGTTGCACGGTTTTGCTCCGTGTCTACATACAAGTTTCCCTATATGCTTACTAAAATTTTCGTACAATTCATCTCACGACTAAAGTTGCGAGCGTTCTTGCACTATTTAATAAAACTTAAGGAAGTATACTGCTTTTCACCTTGTTTCCGATACTTTTCTCCACCTTTAGTCTGAAGCTGGTACACTCTTCCAATTATTACTGCAAATCCTATTGTTGTAAATAATACTAAAAGTCCAAATCTTCCTCTGAATGTATTTAAATATTTTAACAATACTCCAAAAAATTTCTCAACTTTTTGTTCTTTTCTATTTTTTTCCATATTTGACTTTGCTCTGTCAATAATATTATTTTTTTTCTTGCCCTCTTTCATTTTTCTCCTAATTTAACCCAATATTAACCTTCTAGTCTAGATAAAATCATTTCATTAATCATTTGAGGATTAGCCTTACCTTTTAGACAATCTCATTGCTTTGTCCAACAAGATATTTCAATGCATTGCTCTTACCATTTTTGTAATCTTCCACCGATTGTGCATTTTCAGCCAACACTTGATCAACAATTTTCTCAATCGCACTGTCATCAGTAATTTGAACCAATCCTTTTTCTTTTACAATAATTTCAGGATCTTTATCTTCTGTCAATAAAATTTCAAATACATCTTTCGCTATTTTCGAGCTAATTGTTTTCGCTTGAATCAATTTAATTAATTTTCCTAAATTTTTCGGCGTTACATTAAATTCTGAAATCGAAATATTTTTTTCTTTCAATACTCTCAAAACTTCTGTCAACACCCAGTTTGCCGCAAGTCTTGGCTCTTTTGTATCATTTACAATTTCTTCATAATATTCAGCTAATTCTTGTTCTGAAGAAAGTGTTGCAGCTTCCATTTCATGTAATTTATACTCATTTACAAATCTTCTCGCTTTTTCATCAGCAAATTCTGGCATTTCACCTTTTACTTTTTCCAATCTTTCGTCAGAAATTACAAGTGTAGGCAAATCTGGCTCAGGGAAATATCTATAATCCATAGCTTCCTCTTTGCTTCTCATTGGCTTAGTTACAGCGTTTTCCTCATCCCAAAGTCTAGTTTCCTGAACAACTCTTCCACCATTTTCAATCACTTCAATTTGTCTATTTGTTTCATATTCAATGGCTCTCATAACCGCTTTGAATGAGTTTAAGTTTTTAGTTTCCGTTCTAGTACCCAATTCTTTTTCACCTTTTTTTCTAACAGAAACATTCGCATCACATCTAAGCGACCCCAATTCCATACTTACATCACTAACTTTAGTATATTTCAATCTATCCTTCAATGTATTCAAGTATGCATAAGCCTCTTCAGCATTTTTAATTTCTGGCTTAGAAATAATCTCGATTAATGGTACAGACGCTCTGTTGTAATTCAACAATGTTTCAGAAGTTGTGTGAATACTTTTCGCTGTATCTTCCTCAATTTGAATTCTCTCAATCCCAACAACTGCTTCTTTTCCAGAATTTGTCGTAATTTTCAAAGTTCCATTTTCCGCATAAGGTTTAAAATACTGCGTAATTTGATAATTTTTTGGCGAATCTGGATAAAAATAATTTTTTCTATCAAATTGACTCTCCTCATTTATTTCACATCCCAAAGCAAGTGCCGCTTTTATCGCATAATCAAGCACTTTTTCATTCAATTTTGGCAATGCTCCTGGTTGACCAGTACACACTGGACACGCTGATGTATTTGGATGTTTGTTATCATAATCGGCATCACACGAACACCATACTTTTGTATTTGTTTTTAATTGACAATGCACTTCCAGTCCGATGACTGTTTCATATTCCATACTCATTTTCTAATATTTTTTTCCTTTCTTCTTCAAATCTTTCATTTCCACTTTATTTAATAAAAAAACTCGCTATTCTTAAATGTTTTTTTTTATCTTTTTATTATTTTAAAAAAATTTTTTTTACTTCTATTTTTTTAAAAACTCAGGATATTCAATTTCTCCACGAACACCTTCAAATTTATGAGAAATATTAAACAATAAATCCTCTCTAAAATAATTTCCAATTAACTGAATTCCAACTGGCAATCCATCAACAAATCCCGCAGGTACTGAAATTGCAGGAAGTCCAGCCATGTTTACTGAAACTGTGTAAATGTCTGCTAAATACATTTGCACTGGATCTGTGTTTTTTTCTCCTTTTTTGAATGCTGTTGTTGGAGAAACTGGCGTTAATAAAACATCTACTTCTTTTAATGCTTTTGAAAAATCGTCTCTAATAAGTCTTCTAACTTGCGAAGCCTTTTTGTATAATAAGCGTCGTAGAATCCAGAACTTAACACATAGTTTCCAATCATAATTCTTCTTTTTACTTCATCTCCAAAACCTTTTGTTCTTGATTCAACATACATTTTTTCCACATCTTCGTTGCTTTCTCTCACACCGTATCTTACTCCGTCGTATCTTGACAAGTTTGAAGCAGCTTCAGCCGATGAAATTATGTAATAAGTAGAAATCGCATATTTTGAATATGGAAGTGATACTTCTTTAATTTCAGCACCTAATTCCTTCAATTTTTCCACCGAATCCATTATCACTTTTTTAATATTTTCATCTAATCCTTCTGCAAAATATTCTTTTGGAATCCCAATTTTCAAGCCTTTCAAGTCATTATTCAAACTTTCCAAATAGTTAGGAACTTCCACATTTACACTTGTCGCATCTTTTTCATCATAACCTGCAATTATTTGTAAAAGTCTAGCCAAATCCTCAGTCGATTTTGCCAAAGCTCCAATTTGATCAAGCGAAGATCCAAACGCCATAAGTCCGTATCTTGAAACTCTTCCATAAGTTGGCTTAATCCCAACAGTTCCAGTCAAACAAGCAGGTTGTCTAATACTTCCACCAGTATCTGAACCAAGTGCAATCGGTGCTTGTCCCGCTGCAACCATCGCTGCCGATCCTCCACTGCTTCCACCAGGAACTCTTGTCAAATCCCAAGGATTAGAAACTGATTTTATCGATGAATTCTCATTTGAAGATCCCATCGCAAACTCATCCATATTAGCTTTCCCAATTATCGGTGTCCCAGCCTTTTTCAATTTTTCCACAACTGTTGCATCATAAACTCCCACATAATTTCTAAGAATTTTCGATGCAGCCGTAGTCAAATCTCCTTTTGATACAATATTATCCTTCAAAGCCACAGGCACTCCAAACAACAACTCATTATCATAATTTTTTCTAGTTTCTTCATTATTTTCAGAATCATATTTTTTTGCCTCATCTAAAGCCTTTTCAGGAAACACATTAGAAAAATGCTCCTATTTTTTTCTTCAGTTTTCTCAATTCTATCCAAAAAGATTTTTGTCACTTCTTCAGAAGTAATTTCTTTATTTTTTATCATTTCAGCTATTTCACTAGCCGTTTTTTTGTATAAACTCATTTTTCCACCTTTCTAAATTTTTTCTAAAATGTATCTAAAAATCTCAATTTTTCAAAAAATTTTTTCTCTTCCAATTTTCAAACTTCTATTCTCCAAAAATTCTACCAATCAGACATTTTTCAATACATCCTAATTATCCGCATTTTCTCCCACAACTTTTGGAACAATTATAAATTCCTCATCGCTATTTGGTGCATTTTCCAAGATTTCTTTCTTAATTCCACTATCCTTAACAACATCTTTTCTCAATACATCCTTCAAATCAAGCACATTAAAAAGTGGCTCAACCTCACTCGTATCCACACTATTCAACTCTTCCATATGGTCAAAAATTTTATTCAAATCCACTCTAAATTTTTCAATTTCATTTTCTGAAAATTCTAGCTTTGAAAGCGCTGCTATTTTCAGTACATCTTCTTTGCTTAACATTTGCTATTTTCCTCCTTGTTTTTTTATCTATTCTTTTTCAATTATTTTTTTTAAAGTTGGTTCTAATCTAGAAATTATTCCTGTTACCAGAGCATTTCCCATCATAAAGTATCTATTTCTTCTTGGCATTGTTTTTGTCCAATTCGGTGGAAACATCTGTATCATTTCACATTCTATTTCAGTCAGGATACGGTAATTTTTTTCTTTCTTATCATAAATAATATGGGAAGATCTGTTTACTGTTCCTTCACTTGTGAGCATCGTTCTTGCAGGTTCTTCCATATTTTCAGGGAAAGCCATGCTACCTTCACTGTAAATATATGAATGACCTGTTCCTGTTTTTCTTTCTATTTTCTTACTTCCTTTCAGATATTTCCATTTTTCCAGTTTATCACTTGTAACCAGATATTCCTTCAAATCAGGGCTATTATAGCTCTCAGTATTTTTTTATTAGCTTCTCTAAAGAAAAAGTTTCTTCTTTAATTGAATCTACATTATAATGAAAAAAACAGTCCCATCTATCATTATTCCACTTTCAAAAAAATTTCCTTCTGAATACTCATCACTTATTTTTTTAAGACATTTTTCATATTTATTCAAGTTTATTTCTTTTTTTCAGAATCAGTTATCACCGGAAATACTTTATTAAAAATATTTTCCTTATTTTTTTCTAAATTCCTTACTATACTTCAAATTTTTCTTGAAAGCAAATATGAAGACTCTTCTTCTTTTTTGTGGCATTGAGTAATCTCCGGCATTTATAACTCTCCATTGCACATAATACCCTAATTCATCAAATGTCTTGAGCATTATTGCAAAATCTCTTCCTCTTCTATTTGCTGGTGATTTTAAAAGCCTGTCCACATTTTCCAAAAGTACAAAAGGAGATTTTTTTTCAATTAAGACATCTTTTATATCCCAGAATAAAACTCCCTTTTTTCCTTTAATTCCTTTTTCTCCATTAAGACTTCTTGCTACAGAATAATCCTGACATGGAAATCCACCGACTAGCAGATTATGATCCGGTATCATTTTTTTATCAACCTTATTTATATCTTCATTTGAATTATTCTCTATCCCAAATCTTTTTGTATAGCAGTTATATGCATGCTGTGCTTTTGTTGAAGGCTCAAACTGATTTCCCCAGACAAAATTCCAAGTCTTATTTTCTTTCGCTAATCCTGTTTCCTCATCAAATCCCTTTATTTTGTTCAAACCGACTCTAAAACCTCCAACACCTGCAAATAACTCTGCAACTGTTAACTCCATTATTTTTCCTCCCCTTTAATTATTATATCTTTAATTATTTTAATAATATAATCATTATTCAGCCAAAAACATTGTTTCGTCATTTTATCACCATTAGGAAGCTCATCCATATCTTTAGCATTTCCTTTACTATATTTAAGATTCTTTTTAAGGTCATATCCCTGATTTTTCTTGCACGTGGTCTCAAATGAAAAAAATTTTTGGTTTCTCTTTTTCTTCGGTAAATCATTTTTTTACTTTTCCATTTTCTAATTTAAAATTCACACCTTCTTTAAACTTATTTTGATATAAAATCCATTCATCTTTTCCTATGCTTTCCAGTTCATCAATTGGCATATTCCAAAAATTTTTGCTCCTATTAGTTCATACTCGTCTATTTTATTTTTTTCTTAAACATAACAAACAAAAAAATTTTGTTTCTGAAAAAAATAATTGTAAACTTGTGAATTTTTCAAATTCTTTTCTGTGCCAAATCTTTAATTTTTTTATTGACTGGATCAGATATACTCTCCTTAATTTGATTATTTTTTTCAATCCTTATTGTTTTGATTTCTATATTTGCTTTTTCAAATTCTTCAACATTCTCACCTTTTTACATCTAACATTCGACAAACTAGAATATTATTTACTTGTTTTGATTTGTTTTTATTATTACATTTTTTTGAATGTTATATTTTTTTCAAATAATGTACTTATTGTCAAACCTATATTTTCTCTTATTTTTTTAGAACAATATCTTCAAAATATACATTTTCATCCTCTTTAACAATAGAATCGTAAGTTGGTACATTTCCAACAATATAAGTATTTAAAACATAGGACATATATGACTGTTTCAAAGAAAAAGCTCTTCTTTTTGCAGGCATATCACCATAATATTGTTTCTGTAAACTTTTTTTCTGCTGTGCTTCCTTTGGTACAGGCTCCCAGATAATTTGTATCTCCCTCCGATAATTTATGGGCATTTCCAGAAATTATTTTATCAACTATTATTTTATAGTCTTTTTTTATTATTTCTAAATCTTTCTTACAATTTTTCTCCCAGAATTGAAAAGAGTTTAACAAAAATCAATACTGTAATCCAGTTTATTCTTATTTTTTTATCATGAAAAATACAATATTAATAGAATCAACTGTAACTTTTCCAATACATGTGATTTCTCAAAAATTAGTTTCTATAGGCTTGTCATTAGGAATCATACCTATTACAAGTCTTTCTTTTTGCCCTATAATGTCCCATTTTTACCTTTTTATATATGGAGTTACCTTTAATTCTGTATTAGCTTTTTTTCAAAAATCTGCATGCGGATTGCTATTTGGTTCATAATAAAAAAATAATATTTTTCTATTAAATTCTCCCAATTTCCCTTTATTTTTTTATTAAATGTTTTCTCTAATTCTAAATTATTATCTTTGAAATAGTTTTTTTAATATATCATAAAATGTTTTACCTATAAGTCGTTTTTGCATAATTTTCAATATCCTCTGGATCTGTTTCATCATATGGCAACATCTTCTTCTCCAATCTAATATAAACTACTTTATAATCACTAAAATATCTCTTCTCTGCTTTTCTCGTGTAACCAAATCTTTTAATTCCATATTTTCAATATCTTGATTCGGAAATAATTCTTTTAATTTCATAGTTTCTCACTTCTCTCAAAAATTTTTCCACAATTTTTTTCCTTTCACAAACAAAAAAATTCTTTCAACGATTTCTCCTCAAATTCCCCATAATTTTTTCTCAGTTCACAAACCGCATTTCTAAGAATTTCCCCTTTTCTCACTCTTTTCGATATTCCAAAAAAAACTCTATCCAAAAAATCGAGATCTTTGTATCTTGACAAAACTTTTTCTCTTCAACCAGTCAAAAAAACTTTTAAAAATCACTTGGAAAAAAATTCATCATATTTTTTTCAATATTTTTAATTATTTTTTTCTTTCAACTTTTTCCATATTTTTCAAAATCAGAATTTTTACAAAAATATATCCTCAAAATTTTTTTGCACAAAAAAATGGTCAACATACATATCCGACACAATCCCCTTAAAAATCCCAAATTTTTCTCGCAAAAGTCCATTCAAAAAATTTTCTTCTCTATCAGAAATTTTATCAATCAATCTATGCAAGATTATCCCGCTTTTCAGATTTTCTTGTAATTCGATTTTCTCAACCTTCCCTTTATAAAAATCTCCAGTAAAATTGCCATAAAGCGTATTTTCATTCATTTTTTTATCAATTTCAAGTGATATAACCGAATGAGCTAAATAATTCATTTTGACTCCTGTTTTTTCAAATAGTTCAAAATCTCATCAAAATTCTCAAACTCAAAAAAATCAATCTCATTTTCTTGACAAAACTTAATCGCTCGAGTCCCTTTTCTAACAAAAGAAAAATCTGCCACTTCAATCGCCCTGTAATCCGAAGGTCCGTCCCCAACGAAATAAACCGTATAACCTTCATCTTTATATTTCTGAACAGCCTCTTTTTTGTCAACACCGTAATATTGCTCTTTATCTAAGTAAGGAAATGAAACAGTAATTTTATTCTCATCAAATTTAATATCATTTGATATAATTTCATCTTCATTCAGGTCAATTCCATAATTCCTAAGAACACCTGCGATATTCAATTTTGTCCCAGCGCTCACAATTCTAAATTCTATGCCACTTTTAACAAAATCTACAAATGTCTCGTCAATCCCAACTAATTTCAATGTTTCCAAAAATTCCTCTTTCGTAATATTCAAGCTCTCAATCCCAGTCTGCAAGTATTCCTTCATCGTAATTTCGCCACTTCGATATTTTCTCCTAATATCCTCCTTTAATTCTGGCTGATACACCGAAAGTAGCGTATCTGTCGAATCTTTTTTACTAATTGTAATATCAAAATCTATTAAAAATATTAATTTTTTGCTCACATTTTCTCCTTTAGTTATCAAAATACTATTATTTCTCAATTTTTAATGACTTTATTTTTATAAACTTTTCAAATATTTAATTTCATCTTCATTCAAAGCACGGTATTCTCCCACTTGCAAATGTCCAAGCGTAAGTTCTCCCACTTTAATTCTTTTCAGCGAATTAACATTATATCCCAATGTTTCCAGCATTTTTCTAATCTGTCGGTTTCTTCCTTCAAAGATTGCAATTCTAAGTTCTTTTTTATCAATTTTTTTAACTTTAGCAGGGGCTGTTCTTCTTCCATCAATTACAACTCCATATTGCAATGCTTCGATGTCTTTATCATCAATTTCACGGCTAACTTTGGCAATATAGCTCTTGTATAATTTTTTTCTTGGGTGCATTACGTGATTGTAGACATCGCCATCGTTACTGATTATAATCAGACCTTCTGTCATGAAGTCCAGCCTTCCGTAAGTAAAAAGTCTGGCACGTGATTTTATAAAGTCAATCGCAAGTTTACGCCCAAATTTATCTTCATTTGAACAAATAACTCTTTTTGGCTTATTTAAAATATAGTATTCATATCTTGTGTTAAGTTTCACTCTTTCCCCATCAATTCTAACAACATCTTCGGGCTTTATATCCATTCCGATAATCGCTTCTTGCTTATTTACTGTAACCCTTCCTTCGTTTATCAGTTCATCAGCCTTCCTACGAGAACAAAATCCCGTTTCGGCTATAAATTTATTTAATCTCATTTTTTTACCTCTTTATTTTTTTAATTTTTTTAAACATTTTTCATTATCTGAACTTTCAGTTTTTCATTTTTTTCATCTTCCCTATAAAGCAGATCAATTTTTTGAAACTGCTCACTTCCTGGCAGTTCTTCCCTTCCGTGAATATTCAAGTAACTGTAGAAATCCTCCGTCACTTCATATAAATTTGGAGTTCCAATAGATTTTTTCTTCCCAGAAATATAAATTAATTTTCTTTCCAAAAGATTAGCCATTGTCTTATCAGCCCCAGCACCTCGGATCTGTTCGATTTCAGCTTTAGTTACAGGCCCTTTATATGCAATAATTGCCAATGTTTCCATCGCTGAACGTGATAATTTCTTTAATTTCATTTCTGGATTAAAAAATCTTTTTACATCAAAGCCAAAAAGCGGGTTTGACACTAAAAAAACTCCTCCATTTTCAATTTTTAAATTTATTCCAGTATTTTTTCTCTTTTCCCTTAAACTATGCAGCACTTCTTCCATCTCAAAGTTTTCCATCGCATAAAACTGTGCAAGCTCCTGGACTGTCACCATTTCCTTTGCCAAAAAAATAATCGCTTCCACTTTCTCTTCGATTTCACTAATTTCGAGTTTTCTTTGAACACCAATTATACGGCCTTGCTTCTCTTCTCTTTTTATTTCTTTTTTTTCAAATTTTTCCATATTCTACCATTTTTATTTTTTATTTTTTCTATAACAATACTTTTTATCTAATACTAAAAAATTTTGTTCCTACTACTATTTTCATTAATAGGGGAATTCTCCTATTTCGTTTCCTTCAGAAAATTCCCCTAATTTCTAATTATTCAAATTAATATTCGTGTGTTGGTGAAATAATAATATTTTTGTATCTCTTGAAATCTGTCAATACTTCTGCAATTCCTGTTACTACAGCATGGATCGCATCATCTCCAACAGTTACCTTAAGCAATAATTCCCTTTCGATTCTTTCTTTTAAGATTTTTATGCCTGCTCCACCACCAGATAAGTAAATTCCTGTTTCATAAATATCTGCTGCCACTTCAGGCTCAATTTCTTCTATTGTAAGTCTTACTTCATCAATAATAGCGTCAATATGTCTTGTAATCGCTCCATTTATGGCAGAAGTCTTAATTTTCATGCTCTTTGGCAATCCAACTCCCAATTCACGTCCTCTTATTTCGTATTCCAATTCAGGATCATCTTGACTTATTGTATTTACTTTTAATTCTTCGGCTGTTCTTTCACCAATTAATAAATTGTATTCATCTTTTACAAATTCCATAATATCTTCATTTAAGTGATCCCCAGCGATTTTAACTGACTTAGATAATGCCGCTCCACCTGATACAATAAATGCAATTTCAGTAGTTCCTCCACCTATATCAACAATTAAATGTCCCTTTGGCTCAAATAAATCAATTCCAACACCAATTGCAGCCGCTATTGGTTCTTCAATTAGATAAACTTCTTTTGCTCCAGCATCTTTTACAACTTCAATTACTGCTCTTCTTTCCACTTGTGTAACTCCGCTCGGAACACAAATAATTACTCTTGAACTTTGGAATTTATCCTTCTTTATTCTATGTAAAAATTCTTCAAGCATTCTTTCAGTAACTTCATAATTTGAAATTACTCCATTTTTTAATGGACGGATAATTTCAGTATGCTTAGCTGTTCTTCCAATAATTTCCTTTGCCTTTTCTCCAATGTGTTCCAACTCTTCAGTTTTTTTATTGATAGCCACATAAGTTGGCTCATCCACTTGAATTCCTTCACCCTTTACATACATGACAGTATTTGCTGTTCCTAAATCAATAGCTATATCACGTGTAGTCTTTGGCGCTATATTTGTCTTAAACAAGTCAAAAAATTTCATCTATTCTATCTCCTTCATTTTTTTATTTTTTTAAAAAACATTTATTAAATTATTATAGCTTTAAAGTATTTTACCATTTTTTTTGAATATACTCAAGCAACTTTAAGGGGTAATTTGCTATAATATTAATTAATATTGCAAAATACATATTTTTTTAATCATTTTCATCAATATTATCAGTTATTATCTGATCATCATAACTTATAATTCCATGATCCTTTAATTGATCATAAATTCTCGAAGCTCTATTAAATCCAACTTTCAGCTTACGTTGAAGCAGCGAAATTGAAACTTTATTTTCCTGTCTTATGATATTTACTGCATTTTCAAAATAAGGATCAGTGTCATCTTCAATTTCTTCTTCAGGTTCCTTCAAAATTTCATTTTTATATTTTACCTTTTTAGCAGATTTCAACGTATCAGTCAAGTTCTTAACCTCTTCATCAGAAATATATGCCCCTTGTATTCTTTCCATTTTTGAAGATCCATTGGCAAGCAGCAGCATATCCCCCTGTCCTAAAAGTTTTTCTGCCCCAGCCGAATCAAGTATTGTTCTCGAATCAATCTGTGATCTTAATGCAAAGGAAATTCTGCTTGGCAAGTTAGCCTTTATCATTCCCGTTATAACATCTGTAGATGGCCGCTGTGTCGCAACAACTAGATGTATTCCAACTGCCCTTGCCTTTTGCGCAATTCTTGCAATTGATTCTTCCACGCTTCCAGAAGCAACCATCATAAGATCCGCCAGCTCATCAATTATTATAACGATATAAGGCATTTTTTCCACAAAGCTCAACGAATTGTAGCTTTTTATATTTCTTACTCCATTTTCCATAAGTTTCTTATATCTGTTTTCCATTTCATTAACTGCCCATTTTAAAGCTATTGCAGCCTGCTCTGGATCTATAATTACTGGCACTAAAAGATGTGGAATATCGTTATATGGCATAAGTTCCACCATTTTTAGGATCAACCATTATAAATTTTACTTCCTTGTCGGATTTTTGAAATCAATGTTGAAATTAAAGTGTTCACACAAACCGACTTCCCAGAACCTGTTTGCCCTGCAATAAGCAAATGCGGCATTTTAGCAATATCTATAAACTTATCTCGCCCAACAATATCTTTTCCTAATATTACCTTTTAATTCCCCGCTGTCAAGTTCCTTATTTTTTTATAATATTTGAAAAAAATGCACAGGCTCCTTTATTTTATTCGGAGTTTCAATTCCAATTGTATTTTTTCCAGGAATTGGTGCTTCTATACGAATACTTTCTGCCGCAAGATTCATTGCAATGTCATCTGAAAGTCCTGTTACCTTGCTTACTTTTACACCCTTTGGAATTATAATTTCATATCTCGTAATAGTTGGTCCATATTCATAATTTACAACTTTCGCATCAACTCCAAATTCCTTTAGCACGTTTTCCAGATGATTCACATTTTCTCTTATACTTTTTTCAATTTCCTGTTTTTTCTCAAGATCCATCGGTTTTGATTTAAAAATTTCCGCAATGGATTTTTTCACAATATCGTCATATCCTTGATTGCTGTCAAACATCGCATTAACTTTTCTCAATTCCTCTTCAAGTTCTTTTCCCTTTGAGTTGTTGCTTTCAAAAGCATCAAGCTTTGGAAACTGCTGAAAATTTGGATCCGCATTTACAGAATTTATTTCTTCTCTTTTTAAAGGTGTTACAATTTCCAGTTTTGTTTCCTTTTTGCTGTCTTCATCTCTTTTGCTTTCATTCTTATTATTTTCATTTACGCTTTCGATCTCAATTTCTCTTTCGCTTCCGGCTTCCTTTTCTTCTGCAACATTTTGCTTTTCAGCATTTAAAATGTTTTCACCACTATTTTCAGTTTTTTCTACAGTTTCTGCTTTTCTATTTTCTAGCGGTTTTACAACTGTATCCAGTACATCTTCTTTTTTTCTTTTTTCCTTTTCCTTTAATTTTTCTCTTCTTATGCTTTCATCCTTTTCAAAATTTCCCTTTTCCTTCTCTTCAAAAATTTCAATCCATTCCTTTTCCTTTTCTGCAAGCTCTTCCTTAGAATAAACTTCTGTTTTCTGCAAAAAATTTTCCTTAGGCTTTTTCGCAATTTCAAAACTTAATTTTTCATTTCTGGATTGTATTATTTTTGCCTTTAACATTTCCTTCTGATAACGTTTATAATCTGTTTTTTTCAAATTTTCAGCATATTTTTTTGCCGCCAGCTTTCTTTTTTTCTCCTTATACTCATCGCTTTTGTAATATTTTATTATTTCCCTCAAAACTTCATATCCAAGTTCAATAAGATCTCTAATTAACCATACCACAAAAAACAATGACAATATTAAAAGAATAAAAAACATCCATTGAAAATGCAACACCTTGAAAAACGGCATTGACAGCAATGCTCCTAAAATTCCTCCACTTTCACGGTTAAACCCTATTTCCAAAAGCTGTCTGCCCGCTTCAGTAAAGTTTCCCGACAGGGGTTTTCCATGAACAACAGAACTTCTTATCAAAATCATTCCCCAGCTTAAAAATAGTCCCCGCTAATGCCGCAGCCTTTCCTTGTGTCAAATTAATCCCAATTTTTTCATAGAAAAACAGAATTATTCCATACAGCATAGACATTATTGCAATAAACCACGTCATTTTTCCAAAAAATAGCGTAATTCCACTTAATATAAGTGAAAATATATTTTCACCAATATTATCACTGAGCATTTTTGATTTATTTGCCAACAGCAATACCAATATAATCCCAGCAACAAACCAGATTATACCTTCAACTTTTCTTCTACTCATCTTAATTATCCTTTCTAAAAAAATTCTATCTAAATTTAATAAATTCCAAATCTAAAATTCCTAATCAATTTTACCATATAACAAACCTATTCTCAAAAGCTATCTAAAAAAATTATATAAAAATAAATAAAACTCAAAAATTTAGATTGGAATAGAATAGTCATCGGTTTTAAAGTGACTTTTCTACATTATACTATATTTTTTTCAATTTTGTCATTTTCTATTTCCTTAAAAAAATAAACTTAGAATACAAAAACAAAAATTTAGTAAAAAAATATAATTTTTTTCATTTAGGCACTTGTTAATTGAAATAAATGTGGTAAAATTAATATAGAGTAGAAAAAAATTTATTGATTTAATAAATTAAATTTTAAATCAATATCTATCCTGCTTAAATCCATTTTTGATCAAAAAAACTTTATCAAATTGGATAAAAAAATAATAAATTAAATTTTTTTAAATAAACTTTAGGAGGAATATCATGGGATACAAAGAAAAAAATACGAATATTGGCTAAATTCGCCTGCTATTGACTGAAAAAAAGACAGAGAAGAATTGAAAAAGCATTGCAGGGAATGAAAAAGAAATAGAAGATAGATTTTTTTCAAAGATTTGAGTTTTGGAACTGGTGGAATTAGAGGAGTTCGTGGAATTGGAACTAATAGAATGAATAAATATGTAATTAGAAAAAGTAACTCAAGGACTTGCAAATTATATGTTGAGTTTTTGATGAAAAAAAGCGGCAAAAAGAAAAAAAGGAATCATAATTGCTCATGACTGTAGAATAGGTTCGAGAGAGTATGCACTAAATACTGCAAGAGTAATGGCTGCAAATGGAATTAAAGCATATATTTATGAAAGTTTACGTTCAACTCCTGAATTGTCATTTGGTGTAAGATATAAAGGATGTATGTCAGGAATTGTTGTTACAGCTTCTCATAATCCTGCAGAATACAATGGATATAAAGTTTATTGGGATGATGGAGCACAAGTTGTTGACCCACATGCACCAGCAATTGTTGATGAAGTAAATAAAAATTTCTACATTGGAAGAAATAAAAAGTTATTTCTGAAGAAGAAGGAAGAGAAAAAAAGGATTAATTATTCAACTCGATCATAAAATTGATGATGACTATATAGCAGCGATTAAAAAACAAACTATACATACAGATATTCCAGGAAAAGAAGATTTCAAGATTGTTTATACTCCGCTTCATGGAACTGGTGGAAGACCAATGAAGAGAATTTTATCTGATTTTGGATACAATTTTGAAGTTGTAAAAGAACAAATTGAACCAGATGGAAACTTCCCAACAGTAGTTTATGCAAACCCAGAAGAAGTGGCAGCATTTAAATTGGGAACAAAATTAGGAAATGAAATTGGAGCACAATTAATTTTGGCAAATGACCCAGATGCTGATAGAATCGGTATTGCGATAAGAGATGACAAAAATGAATGGTATTATCCAAATGGAAACCAAGTAGGATTATTATTATTGCAATATTTATTGAATTACAAAAAAGATATTCCAGCTGATGCACAAGTTATTACAACAGTTGTTTCTACACCAATGATTGACGTTGTTGCACCTGCTAAAAATGTTGGAGTTATGAAAACATTGACTGGATTCAAATATATCGGACAAAAAAATTAGACAATTTGAAAAATAAAGAATTAAAAGGATCATATTTATTTGGATTTGAAGAAAGTTACGGATATTTGATTGGAACTCATGCAAGAGATAAAGATGCGTTGGTAACTTCAATGGTTATTTCTGAAATGGCAACTTATTACCACTCAAAAAGGAACTTCTATTTACAAAGAATTGCAAAAATTATATGAAAAATTCGGATATTATTTAGAAGGAATTAAATCAGTAACATTGAAAGGTAAAGACGGAATTGAACAAATGGCAGCATTGATGTCTAACTTGAGAGAAAAATGTTAAAGATGAATTGCTTGGTAAGAAAAATTAAAATTAAAAGAGATTTCTTCTCACACAAAAGAACATAACTTGGAAACTGGTGAAGAAAAAGAAATTAATTTACCAAAAGAAAATGTATTACAATTCGTGCTTGAAGATAATACATTTATTACAGCAAGACCATCTGGAACTGAACCAAAAAAATTAAATTCTATTTCAGCGTAAATGCAGATTCTAACGAAAATGTCAAAGCTAAACTTGATAAAACAATGGAAGAATTTTTCTAAATTTATTGGATTATAATTTTTTTGAAGTAAATGTTTTGAAAAAAATTTGATAGATTGAGAGAAAAATAAAAAGTTTTATAAAATTGAGTAAAAAAATTGAATTAAATAAATAGATGAAAACAGGGAAATTTCTTGTAGCGAGAATGATTTTTCCTGTTTTTTTAACAAAAAGATAGCAAGAAGTCTCCGACTTCTATAAGTGGGAGATGAATTGCTTTTTGTAAAAAATTGAAAAAAAGGATACATCCATGATAAAATTTTTTTGTATAAAAATATTGAGAAGAAATCATTAAAAAAATAATATTCAAAAATCAAAAAGGAGGTGTAATTTTTATGAAATATAATTTAGCATTCAAATACAGAATTTATCCAAATAAGGAGCAAGAATTATTGATAAATAAGACTTTTGGATGTGTTCGTTTTGTTTACAATACGATTTTGTATGCTGCAAATAAATTTTATGAAGAAACTGGGAAAAATAAAATAATTACACCTGCTAGTTTGAAAAGTGAAAATCAATTTTTTAAAGAAGTAGACAGTTTGGCACTTTCAAATGCTCAATTGAATGTAAAACGATCGTTTACGAATTTTTTTCAGAAGAGAGCGAAGTTTCCGAGGTTCAAATCTAAAAAGACTAGTGTTAAAAGTTACACGACAAATTGTGTGAATAATTCAATACGAATTGAGAAAAACAAATATTTGGTTTTGCCAAAATTGAAAAAAGTTAAATTAAAATATCATAGAGAAATACCGAAGGATTATAAGATAAAGTCAGTAACATTGACAAACAGTAATGGAAATTACTATGTTTCTGTTTTGACAGAATTTGAAAAAGAAATTCAAAAAAATCCAAGTAATGATAAAGTGATTGGACTTGATTTTTCGATGTCTGAACTATTTATCAGTTCTGAAAACCAAAGGGCTGATTATCCAAAATATTTTTAGAATGTTGGAAGAAGAATTGAAAAAAATTACAGAAATCATTATCGAGAAAAGTGAAGTTTTCTAAAAATTGGTATAAGCAAAAAAAGCGAAAAATATCAAAATTGCATGAGTATATTAAAAATTGTCGAAGAGATTTTTTGCATAAATTATCGAAAAAATTGTCTGAAGAATACAATGCTGTGGTTGTTGAGGATTTGAATATGAAAGGGATGAGCCAGGCATTAAATTTTGGGAAAAGTGTAGGAGATAATGGATGGGGAATGTTTTTGAGAATGCTTGAGTATAAACTGATGTTTTTAGGGAAACAATTTTTGAAGATAGATAAGTGGTTTCCGTCATCGAAAACTTGTAGTAAATGTGGAAATATTAAAGAGGAACTGAAATTATCAGAAAGAAGCTATAAATGTGAGTGCTGTGGAATTGAGATTGATAGAGATTATAATGCGGCACTGAATATAAAAAACATTGGAAAAGAGATTTTGAAATATTAGGAAATAAAAAGACAGGGTAGGAACTACCCGAAGAGCTTGGTAAATATATTTGGCTAGCAAAAGCAGGTACTTCCCAAGAAGCTCCCTCTTCTAAAAGCGGGAGTAGTTCACTACGTATGAAGTAGGATTTAAAGATATGTTATGGAATTCATTTGTAAGTGCTACAGCATTTCATACACGAACAAATAACGAAATATACTTGAATATGGATCACGGAGTGTTGGGAGGACCAAGTACAGCAAGATGGACATTCCATAATTTAAAAGCTACTGAAAGAACAGGTGTAGAGCTATTTGCTGAGCAATATTTAGGTAAATTGAGAGTAAATGAATCATTTACATATGTAAATGCCAAAATTAAGAAAGTTGGAGATGACGTATTAACTTCAACAACTTACAATTTCAAAGATGGACAAAAAATACCGGGAGTTCCATCTACAAAAGTTACATTAGGACTTGATTATGAAATAGCAGATGGTTTGAGAACGACTGCTAACTTAAATTATTACTCAAGTTCAGTGGATACCTACAATGAAAAAATACCTTCATATTCTACAACGGATTTAGGATTGAAATATAAACACAAAAATGGATTTGGATTTAATGCAGGAGTAAAAAATGTATTTAACAAAAAATACAATATTGCGCAAGGAAAAGATCCTCTTACAGGAAATACAGTATATTCACCAGCTGATGAACGAACTTATTACATCGGAGCAAGTTATGAGTTTTTAGAAAAAGTGAGTTTGTTTCATAAATTTGTTTAAAGCGTTAAAGAAAGGGAAAAAAATGAAATTTTATATAATTTCAATTGTTTTTAAATGTTATGGCTTTGTTTATTCCTATAGCATATTATGTTTCAAATAATAATGAAAAAGAAAAATAAGAAAAAAATGATCCAATAACGATAAATTTGAGTGAAAGTGTGTTTACAAATGTTTCAGAAGGAGTGGATAGAAATAAAAAAATAATGGAGAGGAAAAATAAGAAATTTGTAAATAATGAGAGAGTGAAGGATGTTCAAAATACTAAAAAAATATTAGAAATTCTGGGAAAAATAGAAGTTTCACAAAATGATGAAATTTCAAACTCACGCTTTGAATCTAACTCAAAGAAAAATTAGTAACTTGAATGATCAGAAGAAAAGTAAGCACACTGAAAAAAATTTTTTTCAAGAAAAATGAGGATGTGAAAAGTAGTTTCAAAAGAAAAGGAGATAGATACAACATCATCACGTACAAATATTTCAAAAAGTGTTTCAAAAAAATACTATTGGGAAATAATCAAAATGATTCTCATATTAATAAGACAAAAACTAATAATTTTTAGTGGAGAAATTGGGAATCATGAAGAGAGTACTAATAAAAAAATGTTAAAAGTGATTCTTTTGTTAAGAAATTAGGTAATGATGGTAATAGTGGAAAAAGATGGTAGTAACAGAGAAAATATTGATGGAAAAAGCTGAAAATAGTGGTAGTTCAAAAGTAAGAAATTTAGAAAAAAATTATAAAAAAATCTAGCAAGAATGATAATATCAAACAGAAAAGAAACACTGAAAAAGAGGAAGAAAAAAATATAAATGTTTGTAATGAAGGGAAAAGATTTTACAGTTTCATATAATCCAAATTTGAGTTATCCTATTGCAGCACGAAGACTTGGAGATAAAGGAGTTGTTACAGTTTCAGTAAAATTTTATTTCAATAGTAGTGGTTCTGTTAGTGTGATTTCGGTTTCAGGAGGAAGTGCGATTTTTCAACAAGAAGCAAGAAAGGCTGCTAGTAAAATAAGAGTAAAAATAAAAAATCCTGAAACTTTGAAATGTACAATATCAAAATCATTTGAATTTGAACTTAAATAACTAAAAAAAGAAGGTTAGAGAGGGAGTTGTATTTCTCCCTTTTTGTTTTATCTGAAATTTTTGTAATTTTTATTAAGATATTAATGCAAAAAGTTTGAAATCACATCTTACATATGGTAAAAATATATTAAGTAATTTAAAAAAAGGTAAAAAAATAATGATTGAAGTAAAAAAATATTAAAGCATCGAAGGAAAAAAATATTGATGCAATATATATTCATATTCCATTTTGTGATAAAAAGTGCGAATACTGCGACTTTTGCACATTTGTGAGAATGGAAAAGGAATATAGAAAATATACGGATTATTTGATTAAAGAAATTAGAATGTATCCAAAAATAAGATATGATACAATTTATTTTGGCGGAGGAACACCTTCTTTGCTGCCTGTTGAGATGATAAGCGAAATATTGGATGAACTTGACTGGTCTAAAAATGCTGAAATTACGCTGGAGTTGAATCCGACGGATATGACTTTTGAAAAACTGAAAAAACTTAACAAAATTGGGATAAATAGATTAAGTATCGGTATTCAGAGTTTTCAAGATCATGTTTTAAAATTTATTGGAAGGCAGCATAGTTCTGAAGATGCAATAAATGTTTATAAAATGGCAAGAAAAGCAGGATTCTCCAATATTACAGCGGATTTAATGTTCGGAATTCCTAATCAAAGTCTTGAGGATTTGCAAAGGGATCTTGATATTTTGCGGGAATTAAAACCTGAAAATGTGTCGATTTATTCGCTTATTTGGGAAGAAGGGACGGTTTTTTGGAGCAAGTTGCAAAAGGGGATTTTATCCGAAATTGATCAGGATTTGGAAGCGGAAATGTATGAGAAAATTATTGATTTTTTTGGGGAAAATGGATATTGTCAGTATGAGATTTCTAATTTTGCAAGAATAGATGATGAAGATAAAGATGTTGAAATTAATGAAATAAAAAAATTTGAAGATTTAAGAAAATTGCAGAAAAATTCAGGAAGACATAATTTGAAATATTGGCGAAATCAGAAATTTATTGGTGTTGGAATGAGTGCAGCTAGTTATTTTGGCGATAATAGGCACAGCAATGTAAGGACTTTTAAGAAATATTATAATTTGATTGATGATGGAAAATTGCCGGTTGATGAAAATACGATTGAAATTGTGGATGAAACTGAAAGCGAGAAGCTAAAAAAAATGTTGGGGCTACGGCTTATTCAAGAGGGAATTGAATATTTTGAAGATGAAAAAGGTTGAAAAAAACTTATAGAAAGTGGATTACTGGAAAAAAATTTTTTCCTGGAAAAAAAGTAAATTTTACTGATGAAAAAAATAAAGAATTTCTCTATGTAAAAACAAAAAAATACAAAAAATAATGGAGGTTTTGACAAAAAAATAGTGAAAAAAACTTGTGAGGCAAGAATTCGACTGACAAAAAAGGGAATGTTGCTAGCAAATGATGTATTTGTTGAATTTATTTAAAAAAAGGTTATAATAGTGTAATTGTAAAAAAATATCATATTTGTTCTTATAAAAAGATATACACAATAAATTGCTTTATATTAAAAAGATTTCAAATATATCTCAAATACAACAAGTCAAAAACAGTAAGGAGCAGGAATGGAACTGAACAGTGTAAAAATTCAGCAGAATTATAAAAAAATTTTTGGAAGATATAAAAAAATATTCTCCCTATCCTGAAAAAAAGTTAAAATTCTGTTTGTAAGCAAGTATCTTAATATAGAGGAACATAAGACTCTAATTGAAATGGGCTATGATTACTTTGGTGAAAATCGGGCTCAGCTTTATCGGGATAAGCTGAATGAATTTTCAGATGAAAAAAATATAAAAAAATATTAAATGGGACTTTATTGGAAGGTTGCAAAAAAATAAAAATAAAGTATATAATTAATAGTGTAAATTTAATACATTCAATTGATTCTTATGAACTTTTAAAAAGAAATAAATAAAAAAACTATTGAAAATGACAGAATTATAAATGGATTAATTGAAATTAACGTTTCAAAGGAAGAATCAAAAACAGGAGTTTACATTGAAGATTTTAAAGAAGATAGCGAGAAATATTTTTCTATGAGTAATGTAAGAATAATAGGCTTTATGACAATGGCTCCGTTTGAGGCAAGCAAAGAAGAAATAAATGATTATTTTTCAAATATGAGAAATCTGAAGGAAGAATATCAGGAAAAATATGATTATATTACAACTCTTTCTATGGGAATGTCAAATGACTATATAGAAGCATTAAAAAATGGTGCAACTATAATTAGAATAGGAAGTAAATTATTTGAATAGGAGGTTATGCTTTGGGACTTAAAAAAAAATTAATGGAATTTTTTGGCGATGACATTGAAGATGATGATGATGACGAATTATCTGAAGAATTGTCAGAAAATGAAAAAAAAGAAGTGGCAACAGAGCAGCCACAACAAAATCAGCAGTCTAAAGTTCAGCACAAAACAACAGCAACAGCCCGTGTAGAACCAGAAAAACAGCCTGAAGAAAAAAAGGGGATAGGAAGCCTTTTTGGGGTAGGAAAAAAGGAGGAAATTACAAAAATGCCAACATCTAAAGTAAATGTCTCGATTATTAGACCAAAAGTTTTTGAAGATTCGAGATTAATTGCAGATGCAATAAAAGAAAATAAAATTGTAACATTCAGTTTGGAATTTCTAGAATATGAAGTAGGACAAAGGGTAATAGATTTTGTAAGTGGAGCCGCTTATGCAATGAGTGCACATTTGTCAAAGTTACCGATAAAGTTTTAACTTCTATTCCAATGGAAATTGATTACGAAGATATTGATGCTTCATTAGGAGAAGATGAAGGAGACGGTACTTACTTATAATCAAATATCAAAAGTTAAGTTTTTGGAATTTAACTGCTTTTTTTGAGTTTTTTTCTCATTTAAAAGCAGTATTTTTTTAATAATTTAAAAAAATATAAATATAAAAAAATGGAGAGTGAGTAATGGGAATAATTTTTTTACAATAATAATTTTAGGAATAATAGTATTTATACATGAACTAGGGCATTTTGCTACAGCCAAATATTTTGGAATGCCTGTTACAGAATTTGCAATTGGGATGAGGGCAAAAAAATTTTTTTCAGTAAAAAAAGAAGGAAACAGTTTATTCAATTAGAATTTTACCATTGGGAGGATTTGTCAATATTGAAGGAATGCAGCCTGAAAAGTTTGACTTGGAAGCATTTAAGAAGGAAAAAAATGGATGAAATTATTGAAAAAAATTGAAAGGTGAAAAAAATAATGAAAATGAAATTAAAGATGAAGAATTTATTAGTGAAGTGGAAAAAAAGATTAGATACGGCTGTAAAGCAAGAATTGAAAAAGGCAGGAAAAATATTCAGAAAAAAATGGATTTTTTTACAAAAATCTCCATTTAGCAGATTTATTGTGCTAATTGCAGGAGTTGTAATGAATTTTTATTTCCGCTTTGATTGCCTTATACATAATGCTTTCTATTGCAGGAACTGTACCTCCTCAATATTCACAGGCAATAGTTGGAGGAATTGAGCAAAATTCAAAAGCAAATGGAAAATTGAAAGTAAATGACAAAATTTTGGCAGTTAATGGTAAAAAAATATAAAAAAACTGGATTGAGATGACAAAAAATTGGTGAAATCAGTCAAAGTTATAAAAAAATGAAGATGTTGTTTTTAAAAAAATATTGAGAAATAACAAGGAAATTACTGAAAATGTAAAATTGACTTATAGTGAAAAAAACTAAGGGGAATATCCTTGGAATTCATTTACTAAGTCAAAAATCAACATTTGGAGAAAGAATAAAAATAAGTTTTATTATGTTCGGAGATTACTTTAAAATGACGCTTGACGGTGTTAAAATGCTCGTGACAGGGAAAGTAGCAATGAAAGAGATGACAGGTCCTGTAGGGCTTCCTAAAGTCATTGGAGAGGCTTATGGGCAAGGAGGTCTGTTTGCTATGCTTGGTGTCTTTATTTTAATTTCCATAAATATCGGAATTATGAACTTGCTGCCAATTCCTGCACTTGATGGAGGAAGATTAATTTTTATAATTCCTGAATTTTTTTGGAATTAAAATTAATAAAAAAATTGAAGAAAAAGGTTCATTTTATTGGAATGATATTTTTTTGCTTGTATTAATGCTTATTATTGTATTTTTTTCGATGTTACAAAAATACTTTTTAAAAAAAGTTTAATTAATTTAAAAAATCTTGTATTTTTAGCCTTTTACAAAAGACTATTAAAAAAAGTGAAAAAGGAGAAGCAGAATAAATGGTAGATTTTATGCAAAAAACAAGAAGACTTATGAAACTTTCCTCTGTAATTGCCAAATATGGGTTTGATGAACTGTTTAAAAGAGGAGAACTTGAAAGATATATTCCTAAAAATGTAAAACGAAAATACAGTGATAAAATTAATGAAATAAATTCCTGTACTTTTTATGAGCGAATAAGAATGGCAATTGAAGAAATGGGTCCTGTGTATGTGAAATTTGGGCAAATGTTAAGCAATAGAAAGGATATTTTACCTGAAGAAATGATAACAGAGCTTCAAAAATTGCAGGATGATGTAGAAGTTGAAAAAGTTGATGTAAAGAATAAAATGAATCTGGAACTTGGGATTGAAATAGATGCCTATTTTGAGGAAATAGAAGAAGAACCGATGGCCTCAGCTTCAATTGGACAAGTATTTAAAGGCAGATTAAAAAATGAAGAAAAGGTCGTTGTAAAAATACAGCGGGAAAATATAAAGCCTGTTGTGGAAATTGATTTGGAAATTATGAAAAAACTTGCAAAAACTTTGGAAAAATTATTATGAAGATATAAAAAAATGAATATTGGAAATATTGTGGAAAGTTTTGAAAAAATGCTGAATGAGGAACTTTCCTTAAATAATGAACTTCGTAATATGCAGCGATTTGCAAATAACTTTAAAGAGGATGACAGAATCCACGTGCCAGCTGTGTACAAGCAGCTTTCCAACGATCGTATTCTCACAATGGAAATGATAGAAGGCTTTAAAATTACCGACAAAGAAAAAATAATAAAAATAGGGCAAGATCCCAAAAAAATAGCTAGAATTGGACTTGACCTTTATTTAACGCAATTTTTGAAGCACGGATTTTTTCACGCTGATCCTCATCCTGGAAATATTTTTTTAAAGGAAAACGGGCAAATTGTATTTATTGATTTTGGGGCAATGGGAAAACTTTATCCAAATGAGCGGGAATTTTTAATTAACTTGATTATTTATTCACTAAAAAAAGATGTGAAAAAAATGGTTGAAACAATACAGGAATTAGCAATTAAATTTGAAGTACCAGATGAAAGGAAATTTGAGAGGGAACTTTACGAGATAATCGAAATGATTGATGAAAATTCACTAGAAAATATAGATATTGTTACAATTTTTGAAAAAGCGAGAAAAATATTCAGTGATAATCAAATTTTACTTTCAGAAGATATTTATTTGCTGATAAAGGGAATTGGGCAAATTGAAGGAATTGGACGGCATTTAGATCCAAATCTTAACATTAATGAAGTTATGCAGCCATATATGGACAAAATTGCAAAGGAGAGAATAAATCCGATTAATATTTTTAAAAAGGAAACAAGAAAGCTGGAAACTTTTTCTGAAAACTGGCTAACTTTGCCGAAAGATTTAAAAACAATTTTGGAAAAAATTCAAAAAAATGAACTGAAACATAGGCATGAAATAATTGGATTTGAGAAATTTCAAAAAACTTTTGAGGAACTAGTTTTGGCGATTATCATCTCATCACTGTTTGTTGGATCATCAATACTGGCTTTGGCAAATATCCCGCCAAAAATTTTTGGGATTTCTGGATTAGGATTATTGGGATTTATTATTGCTGGAATTATGGGAATAAATTTATTTTTGAAAAGTAAAAAATAAGTGACAGCACAATAAAAACTATTTTAAAAAGGAGTAAAATGTATAAAAACAAGATATGAAAGGATCGATAATTATGGAAAATAATGTATTACTTGCGACATTTAAGAATCAGTTAAGCGCATTTGAAGCATTGGCGGATATAAAAGAAAAATATGTTGGGGAAAATTATATAATTACACAGGCGGCTGTTGTAAAAAAAGAAAGTGATAAATTATCCTTTAAAGATGGATTTGAAGTAAATAAAAATGGGAATATTGGATTTTTAAACGGTGGTCTGCTTGGAAGCTTCATCGGAATTATTGGAGGACCATTAGGTGTTATTTTTGGAGGAACTATCGGAGCTTTAATAGGCGGAAGCCATGGTGAAAAGGCTGATAAAAAAGTAGTTGGTATCTTTGAAGATGTGTCAAAATATTTGGTAAATGACCATTATGCCTTAATTTTGCTAACATCTGAATCAAACACTTCTGAACTTGATAACTTTTTGAATAAATATGAAACAGAAACTATTTTAAGAAAAGATGCAAAAATTGTAAGAAAAGATTTGGAATTGGCGGAAGAATATGAAAGAAAATTAAGAACAGATATTGAATATAAAGAACTAAAGGAAAAAAATTTGAAAAATAAATCTAAAGAAATAAAAAGACAATTTAGATGATTTTTTTCAGAAAAAAGTAAAGGTTAATGCAGAAGCATTTACTGAAGATTTAACAAAATTTGTATTAGATTTAAAAAATAAATTTAAAAAATAGAAAATATATTTTGGTTTATTTTATGGCAAGGGGTCAAGGCCCCTTTTTATAATAAATCCGTTACCTAATGAAAGAGATTTTATTTCCTCTTTTTTAAAACTACTTAATCAATCAGAATTTATCAAAAAAACACGACTAAAATTTTTGATTAAAATTAGTACAACAGCCATTATTCCAATATTCGCAATAAATGGCAAAAATGGATTAAATGCCAGTAAATGCCCAGATAAAAAAGAACCGACAGCATTTCCAAGCGAATCTGCTGCAGACACTACTCCTAGAATTTTACCTTGATTTTCAACATATCTTCTAGCAATAATCGTATTTCCAAGAGAACGTACTATTTCGTAGGTCATTGTATAAGCAGCCATTATAAAATATGGCGTCGTTCCTGACTTTACTCTAAAAAATATAAATGACATCAATATTATACCAGTAAAAATCATAACTTTATGAATACTTTTTTCTTTAAATCTCTTTAATAACTTTTCTAGAAAAAATGCCGTCCCTAAAAATGCCAAAAGTGATGAACACATTACAAAAAGTTCCGATTGTATCTGCCGAAACCTTTTCGTAAAAATTTAAAAAAATAATTTAACGCGCTCGCATAAGAATAAATCCCAATTCCAGATAAAAAAATTATAAGACAGAAAAAAATTTTTGAAAAATCCATCAAGTTCCTTTATATATCTAAAAGTCGAAAACGGATTTAAACTCTTATTATCTTTAATGTTTGACATATTTACTGGTTCTTTTACAATTTCTCTCCTGAACCTCCCACGACTAAAGTCACAGGGTTCTAAAATCTTTAAAAATATTCAAAAATTTTCTAAGAAGTTTGATAGCTTTACACTACCCTTATTCTTTTTAGGTGTGTCCAGCTCACCTCTATTGTATAGGATGCTTAAATCCACAACTTTACTTTTTCCTTAATATATTTAATGCTCCATTACAATCCGTATTTATGAGTTTACCTGTGCTTGTTTGATATAGTCCTCTTTTTATTCTTTTTTTCCACTGAATATATTTTTTTGCGAATTTTTCTTTATCATATATTGAATTTCATCTCCATCAAAGAAACTTGCTTTTTGATGTATAACTTTCTTCTTGTAGTTTAAATTCTATTCCATATAGTTTACATAGATATATTAATTTATCTCTTAATTTTTCCATATGGTATATTTACAAAGTTTTGATTATTTATATTTCCTATATTTGAATTTCTTTGAAAAATCTTCATTATATCCTAGAACTAGTTTTTCCTATATCATTATTAAGACAATGATTTATAATTATTCTTGCTGCTTTTGAAAGATAATCATTTATGCGATTATTTCTCTTTCTAGCTATTCGCTTTTTGTCTTAATGTTGTTCGCTTAATCTTTTGCTTATCTTTTTATACTTTGTAATTTTGCATTTATCTTATTATAATATTGATTAATAGATTTTAATTTTCTACCATCTATTATGAATGATGCTCCAGCATTTGTAACACAAGTGCAAAGATTATCTATACCTAAATCAATTCCTAGTGCCTTTTCTTTATTTAATTCCCTTTGAACTTCTTTTACTTCGTAAGTATATTGAATTTCAAAGTACCTAGAATGTTGTTTTGGTATTATCCTAATCTCTTTTTATCTTCTTGTCTTTTTAATACTGGTGGTAGCTTAATTTTAACTTCCTGATGAGTTTTCTTAAACGAATTTGAATAAGGAACTATCAGCATATCATCTTTTAATCTAACAAAACCTATAACAAGAGTAGTAAATCCATCTTTAGCAAGATATTTAGGTAATTTTATTTTCTTATTATCATATTGACCATTTTTTTAGCAAGATTTAAAAAGTCCAAAAAAATGATTTAAAACTTCTGTCTACTTCTTTTTAGAATTTGTTGAGCCATATTAGAATTTAATTTCTTATAGTTTTCACTATTTTTTTAAGCATTTTATAGTTTTTCGTTATAACTTAAATACTTTTTTTCTTATTAAAAATAATACTGTCTAATATTATATATAGCTTCATTAGTTAAGTTCTTGGCTATATGAGATAAATATTTTAAATTCCTAAACTCCTTTTTACTAAGATGTTTTTACTTGTTGTTTTTAATGTTAAATACATATATAATCACCTCCTTTTTCATCAGAGATATTATACCATGTATTCTACATTTTATCTGTCAAAAAAAGTAATATTTTTATTTATTTATTTTTAAATATTTTTAAAGTTTTTAAAACCCCACAACAGCGGGAAGTGTCGTTCACATAAGTTCGCTACTACTTATGCAGTTCTCTTGGCATATATACTCCTTAATAAATTAAGGAGATTAGCCTTGAACTTCTTGTTATCTCTAACAAGCACAGACTATATCTTATCCATATCCTATTTCAAGGACTTAGGCGAAACCACTTCCAATACCTATCGCTTGTATTGTACTCCCCTCACGAGGGATAGTCGTTGAACTTTCCTTTTCAGGCTTAGCTGCTGATTGTCTATTATCATAATGTTTAGGATTTAACCTTGCACCATCTAGTATATTTTTTCTGCTTTCGCTACCTTCACACTTATACCATATTCTCACTTACGTATTATGTTGTGGTTATACTAGCTTTAAGAGTTCCCAGCAGTTCAGTTTCTTTGTTGCACGGTTTTGCTCCGTGTCTACATACAAGTTTCCCTATATGCTTACTAAAATTTTCGTGCAATTTATCTCACGACTAAAGTTGCGAGTATTCTTGCACTATTTAATAAATACCAAAATAAAAAGCGATAAAATGCCCCCACAAATAAACTGCAGCCCAAAAGAATACCTAGGATCAGCAGTTGCCACAATTCCTCCAATTTTTTGCCCAATCGCCCCTCCAATTACAATTGCTGAACTAATTTTAGCTATATTTTTTGCCTTCTCCTCCTTTTCAGATAGCTGACTGACATATCCAAAGGCTACTGCAAAAGTTCCCCCTGAAACAAATCCTGCAATTATCCGAGCCAAAAATATAATAGGAAGACTTGTAACAAATCCAAAAACAAGCTGGGCAATCCCATAAAAAAACGGCATAAGCACAAAAATCCTCTTCATTCCAAACCTGTCTGCCAATGCTCCTAAATAAGGCGAAGAAATAAACATAGCCGTACTCATAAATGCTAAAAACTCTCCGGAAATACTCTTTTTCCAGCCTCTCATCTGAATCAGGTCAGGTGTTCCTGGATGTCCTAAATTATATACAACCATACATAAAAACATCATTATTATCATTCTATTTATATTTTTTTTCATTTGTTCCATCTCCTTTCTTTTTTACATCTCATACTATTTCCCATTTAAACACCGAACTGATTATAAACTTTTTTTAAAGATTCAGTATCTCTGTTAGAATATAACTCTATTTTTAAATGGGGCTTAGTATCAAATACTTTTTAAAAATTAATTATGAAAAAAATAAAAAAACCAGACACTACTCTGGTTTTAATAAAAAAATATTTATTTAAAATTTTATTTCTTAAAAATAATCCTGGAATATTTACTCCACCAGTAACTACTTCCATTTCCTTTTCAGCCATTTCTTCAGCTTTATCCATGATTTCGTTCACTGCATTTATAATTAAATCTGAAACAATTGTTGAATCATTTTCTTCAATTGCATCTTTTAAAACATCCAAAAGAAATTGATAAATCAACTAATTTTTTTGACCATTAGCTTTTAATAGTGATTCCACCACCAGCTACAGAACTTTCTACAAATTTATCCTTTAATCCCTCTTGGATCTTTAACATTTCCTGTTGCATTACTTGAGCTTGTTTAATTATATCCTGTTGGCTTCCACCTGATTTATTTCCAGCTCCTTTTATTTTTCTAACCATAGCTAATAATTCCTCCTACGAATTATGATTTATATATTTATAACAATTTTTATCTTTATAAAAATGGTGGAGAGAAGGATTCGAACCTTCGAAGGCTGAGCCGGCAGATTTACAGTCTGATCCCTTTGGCCACTCGGGAACCTCTCCACAACATTCTAAACTTAAATAGTGGTGCCGCTTGTCGGACTCGAACCAACCACCTACTGATTACAAGTCAGTTGCTCTACCAGATGAGCTAAAGCGGCACTAAATGGCGGAAGTGACGAGACTCGAACTCGCGACATCTTGCGTGACAGGCAAGCACTCTAACCAGCTGAGCTACACCTCCATAATGGTGGTCACAATTGGGCTCGAACCAATGACCCCCTGCTTGTAAGGCAGGTGCTCTCCCAACTGAGCTATGCGACCATAAATAATCACCATTTAATATTTTTATATTCAGTTTTAATTTTGGTACGGCCTAGGGGGATCGAACCCCTGTTGCCAGGATGAAAACCTGGAGTCCTAACCACTAGACGAAGGCCGCACAATTATTCTTTTATCTGTTTATTTTTTTACCACTCACAGACAAGAAATATAATATCATATTTAAATCTATTTGTCAACTACTTTTTTTAAAATTTTTTTGATTTTTTTAAAGGTGTATTGGATAATCAATCACAACAAAAAAATATATAAAAAAACATAGTAAATGATATACCAAAAATTTCTTAACAGATGAGAATATAAATGATTTGATACGGAAATTTTTACAGCATGAATAAAAATAAAGAAAAAAAGTATCAAGGATATAGAATGCATTAAATAGAGGATATAAGAAAAATATTGGACTGTTATTCATCTGAATGAATATTATTTTGACAACACAGTAATAAGAAAAAAATAGGGCTGTTTCATAAAAATAAATAAAATTCCTAAATCATAAATTTTATATATTTTACCATATTTATAGAATCAATAAAAATAATATCTATTAATTTTTTTAAAAATATATTAATATTTATGTTAGTAAAATTATTTTTTTGAATTATGAGACAGCCTCTTAAAAAAATATTTTTTTATATTATTTTTTTACTTTTTTTGTTATGCATGATTTGACAATACACCCAAATTTTTTTCTATATTTTTATTACAATAATTTTCTGCAATCTATTTAGTTCAGATTCAATTTCATCGTTTGCCAATATTTTCATTGTTACTCTATTTGAATAGTTTTTCTCTAATATTTCTACCCCAAATTTTTGGCTATTTCCACTTAAAAATGCTTCTATTTCAGAAGTATTTTCATAATCATAGTCCAAAATAAAAATAGATCTTTCTACATATTCCACAATTCCGGCTTCATTAACAGCCAATTTTGCAGTTTTAGCATAATTTCTTATAAGTCCACCAGCTCCAAGTTTTATGCCGCCAAAATATCTTGTAGCAACTAATGCAACATTATAAATATCCAAAATTTTCAGTATTTCCGCCATAGGCTTTCCAGCTGTATTGCCAGGTTCGCCATCATCATTGTATTTAAAGTACTCCTGTCCACTTTCTATAACTCTGTAAAGCGGGACATTATGAGTTGCTGTCGGATGCATTTTTTTTATTGAATCGATAAATTTTTCTGCTTCAACCACTGTTGAAACTGGTTTAATGTATCCAATAAATTTAGATTTCTTTTCTTCAAATTCAATTACCGTTTCCTTTTGTACACTCTTCAAGCCTAATTCTCCTTTCATTTTATGATTTCACTACATATTCAATTAATTCTTTAATTGTCTGAACCTCCCACGACTAAAGTCGCAGGGTTCTAAAATCTTTAAAAATATTCAAAAATTTTCTAAGAAGTTTGATAGCTTTACACTACCCTTATTCTTTTAGGTGTGTTCAGTTCACCTCTATTGTATAGGATACTTAAGTCCACAACTTTACTTTTCCTTAATATGTTTAATGCTCCGTTACAATCTGCATTTATGAGTTTACCTGCACTTGTTTGATATAGTCCTCTTTTTATCCTTTTTTTCCACTGAATATATATTCTTTTTGATTTTTCTTTATCATATATTGAATTTCATCTCCATCAAAAGAAACTTGCTTTTGATGTATAACTTTCTTCTTGCAGTTTAAATTCTATTCCATATAGTTTACATAGATATATTAATTTATCTCTTAATTTTCCATATGGTATATTTACAAAATTTTGATTATTTATGCTTCCTATATTTGAATTTTCTTTGAAAATTCTCGTTATATCCTAGAACTAGTTTTTCCTATATCATTATTAAGACAATAATTTACAATTATTCTTGCTGCTTTTGAAAGGTAATCATTTATACGATTATTTCTCTTTCTGGCTATTCGCTTTTTGTCTTAATGTTGTTCGCTCAATCTTTTGCTTATCTTTTTATACTTTGTAATTTTGCATTTATCTTATTATAGTATTGATTTATTGATTTTAATTTTCTACCATCTATTATGAATGAAGCTCCAGCATTTGTAACACAAGCGCAAAGATTATCTATACCTAAATCAATTCCTAGTGCATTTTCTTTATTTAATTCCCTTTGAACTTCTTTTACTTCGTAAGTATATTGAATTTCAAAGTACCTAGAATGTTGTTTTGGTATTATCCTAATCTCTTTTATCTTCTTGTCTTTTAATACTGGTGGCAGCTTAATTTTAACTTCCTGATGAGTTTTCTTAAACGAATTTGAATAAGGAACTATCAGAATATCATCTTTTTAATCTTACAAAAACCTATAACAAGAGTTGTAAAATCCATCTTTAGTAAGATATTTAGGTAATTTTTATTTTTTTATTATCATATTGACCATTCTTAGCAAGTTTTAAAAAGTCCAAAAAAATGATTTGAAACTTCCGTCTACTTCCTTTTAGAATTTGTTGAGCCATATTAGAATTTAATTTCTTGTAATTTTCACTATTTTTAAGCATTTTATAGTTTTCGTTATAACTTAAATACTTTTTTTATTTTGAAAATAATATTGTCTAACATTATATATAGCTTGATTTTTTTTTAAATTCTTAGCTATATGGCACAAATATTTTCAAAATTTCTAAATTCTTCCTTACTAAGATGTTTTTACCTGTTGTTTTAATGTTAAATACATATATAATCACCTCCTTTTTCATCAGAGATATTATACCATGTATTCTACTTTTATCTGTTTATTTTTTTAAATATTTTTTTAAAGTTTTTTTAAAAACCCCACAACAGTAGGAAGCGTCGTTCACATAAGTACGCTACCACTTATGCAGTTCTCATGGCATATACTCCTTAACAAATTAAGGAGATTAGCCTTGAACTTCTTGTTATCTCTAACAAGCACAGACTATATCTTATCCATATCCTATTTCAAGGACTTAGGCGAAAACCACTTCCAATACCTATCGCTTGTATTGTACTCCCCTCACGAGGGATAGTCGTTGAACTTTCCTTTTCAGGATTAGCTGCTGATTGTCTATTATCATAATGTTTAGGCTTTAACCTTGCATCATCTAGTATATTTTTTCTGCTTTCGCTACCTTCACACTTATACCATATTTGAACGAAGGTATTATGTTGTGGTTATACTAGCTTTAAGAGTTCCCAGCAATTCAGTTTCTTTGTTGCACGGTTTTGCTCCGTGTCTACATACAAGTTTCCCTATATGCTTACTAAAATTTTCGTGCAATTCATACCCTACGAGTACATGTCTCACGACTAAAGTCGCAAGTATTCTTGCACTATTTAATAAAAAATTGTTCCATAATCCAATACTGGACGTTTTATTGTTAAAATACCAACTCCACATTCCTGACATGCTTGAACTTTTTGAAGTTCTCCACCTGTTTCTCCACTTTCCTTTGTAATAAGATACTGAAATCTCTTATTTTCTTAAAGAGTTTATGTTCACACAAGTTCGCTGCTTCTTATGCAGTTCTATTAACATCTTATATTTTTTAAGATATTTTTGAACTTCTTAATATTTCTATTAAGCACAGACTATATCTTATCCCACAGCTTTACCTGTTTGAGCCTGCCCGCTTCCACCAGCTTTAGTGTACTCCCTTAAAGGGATAGTCGTTGAACCTTACCTTGCGGTCTTGGCTGCTGATTGCCCATTGTTTTTAAGATAAATTTTCTTTTAGCACTTAGGTTTTAACCATTTTTATTTTTTATGCCATCTGGTTTATTTTTTCCGCTTTCGCAACGATCACACTTATATCTTCATATTTATTTTATCCTAAACAAGACATTATGTTGTCGTTAAACCAGCTTTAGGGTTTTCCAGCAATTCAAGCAGTATTAGGCAGTTTTAAAACCGCCTATGCATACATATTTCTATATACGCTGACTATACTTTACAAACTAATTTGCAATTTTTAGTTTCAATTACATACTTTACAGTTGTAGTTTTAATCAATTTTATAATTTTTCAATATTGCAACATTCATTTCTTTAGAAAAAAAGGTCCTTGCATAGCAATTATATTTTTAGGCAAATATCCAAGTTTTTTTCTGCATTTTTGTATAGAAAGCCGCTGTAGGGAAGTATCCTGATAAATAAATTATTCTTTTCTTCTATACTTCTTAACTCTACTAAGAATTTGATCCCAATGTACTCAATATATTTTTGTTTTCAAATTTATTCAAAAAAATACAATTAGCTCCTTCAAACTTTTAAACTGAAATACATTTTTCAGTTCCATAATCAATATTTTTTTCTTTCAAATCTTATATATTTTATCTTTTTCTCTGCAATATTCCGCTCATTTAAATAACTTACCATTGAAATGACAGTATTGCTAATATTTTGTGCATACGGATGACTTGCATCAATAATTAACTGAACTTCTAAAACTTATTTTATTTTTAGAAGTTATCGTTCTCATAGGCTCGCTACTTCCTATACAGTTCTCTCAAATACTGTAATTATATTATTAATATCAGTTTCCTATATTAATAAATTGCAATACTTCTGAACTTCTTAATATTTCTATTAAGCACAGACTATATCTTATCCCACAGCCTCACCTGCTTGGGTCTGCCCGCTTCCACCAGCTTTGGTGTACTCCCTAAAGGGATAGTCGTTGAACTTTACTTTTCAGTCTTAGCTGCTGATTGCCCATTTTTCTATTTAATTTTAGCACTTAGGCTTTAACCACGATAAACTTTATATATTTATGCCATCCAATTTATTTTTTCCGCTTTCGCAACATTCACACTTATATCTAAATTTTGTTCAAAAAAAGATATTATGTTGTAGTCAAATTGGCTTTAGGGTTTTCCAGCAATTCAAGCAGTATTAGAACAGTTTTAAAACTGCCTATGCATACATATTTCTATATATGCTGACTATATCGCCTTTCTTAAATTTCCAGCCATAATTTTAATCAATGTTTTTTTCCAAAATTAAATTTTCAATTTGTAATACACCCAATCTTTCTGAAATTATATGTATCCGTTTATTTTCAGTCACATCCTCAAGTAATTTCCCGCCATATTCAGTAGCCGTACTCACAACAATGTCATCTTCCCTGGCTTTCATAACCTCATCTAAAATAATTCTAGAATCCTTTGTTCCTCCAATTATCCAAATCATCTAATTTCCCTTTCCTAACTATAATTTTAAATTCCTCCAATTATCCCCTTTTTACTAATAACATAAAAAACTGTTCACTATTTTATGCTTTTCATATTTTCAATTGTAAAAAACTGCTTAATTTTAAAAATTACAATTTATCACTTTCTAATTATACCACATTATTTATTTTTTTATTGCTATTTATTTCATAAATTTTTAATTTATTACTTAAAAATTAATAAATTATTTTTTTCATATAAAGAAAAATTAAAAAAATCATAATTATTTTTATCTTCATCACCTAATTTTTTTAAACAAATTCAAAACTTATACTATCTTACTTTAGTAAAAAAATTTAAAAAAATAAAAAGTTGAAAAAAATTTTTTTATGATATGATATAAATATTAAGTTACTCAAATCTTTTTATTAAACGAACAAATTAAATTTGAGTTCTATAATATAAAGAATTACAGAAAGGATAAAAAAACATGAATAATAAATTAAAACTATACATTGTCAGACACGGACAAACAGAATGGAATGTACTGGAAAAAAATTTCAAGGTCAGTTAAACTCACCACTTACTCCAGAAGGAATTGAAAAAAAGTAAAAGAAACTGCCAAAGAACTTAAAAATATAAAAATTTAAAGCAGGTTACACAAGCCAAATGGGACGAACAATTGCTACTGCAGAAATGATCTTAGAAAAATAATAAATATGAACAAGAAAAAAACTTCAGATCAAAAATTAAAACTTCAAAAAAATTACCTGAATTAAACGAAATTCACTTTGGAGAATGGCAAGGTCTGACATTTAAAAGAAACTTTCGTTAAATATCCGAAAAGAAGCCCATAATTACTTTTTACGATGTAAAAAAATTACAATGCCAAAAAAATATAAAAGGAGAAGAATTAAAAGATGGATTAGAACGATTTTTTTAAAAGGCCTAGAAAAAAATTAGAGAAGAACAAAAAAATCAGGAAATATCCTAATTGTAACGCACGGAACTGTATTGGAATTATTTTTTAACCACATCCAAAATAGAGAAGCTGATGATTTAGATGAACGAAAATTAATCGGTAACGGTCAATACAAAATATTTACCTTTGAAAATGAAAAATACATAGCATTGTAAAAAAATAATTATTTATTATACTAAACCCCGTTTAAATAGCAGAATAAATTCATTCGCAAAGAGTTATGCTTTTTACCAGTTCATCCGTAAGTAAATTTATAGTATCGCATAGCCTGTCAACTACAGCTTTTAATGTACTAAATATCTTATTGCCGAACCCCATCTGTCTTATTTGTTTCTAAATTTGTTCAATGGGGTTCATTTCTGGTATATATGGCGGTATATGTGTCATTATGATGTTTCCCGAAATTTCTAAATCCTTTGATTTGTGCCATACTGCTTTCCTAAGCCTCTTAATTCTACTGCATACAGTCTTATGTCTTCACTTTTGTTTTTTATTGTTTTTCTAATCATTCTTATCTCATTCGAAATTTCTTCTGTTATCTCATACGCTTTTGCCATTTTTATCACCCTATTGTATTATACCACATTATACTCTGTTAATCTAACAGGGTTTAGTATCAATTCTGCAAATAAAAAAATGGCGTCCCCGGTTGGACTCGAACCAACGACCCTCTGATTAACAGTCAGATGCTCTAACCGGCTGAGCTACGGAGACACACATATTTAAAAAAGTTTGGCAACTACCTATCTTCCCAGGACGAATCCAAGTATTTTAGGCACTAACAGACTTAACTGCCGGGTTCGAAATGTTTCCGGGTGTATCCCTGTCGTTATCATCACCAAACTAGATATATATACTGTCCATTAAGACAATGAGAAATAAATAGCAGCAGCAAAAGATTATCTTAAAAGCAGACGTAATATTAGTACTAGTCAGCTAAATGCATTGCTGCACTTAGCACCCCTAGCCTATCGACCATATGTTCTCTATGGATACTACGAATATTCATCTCAAAGCCGGCTTCCCGCTTAGATGCTTTCAGCGGTTATCCGTACCAGACGTGACTACTCAGCCATGCCACTGGCGTGACAACTGATACATCAGAGGTCTGTCCAACCCGGTCCTCTCGTACTAAGGTCAGATCTTTTCAATATTCAGGCGCCTGCAGTGGATAGGGACCGAACTGTCTCACGACGTTCTGAACCCAGCTCGCGTGCCTCTTTAATGGGCGAACAGCCCAACCCTTGGGACCTTCTCCAGCCCCAGGATGAGACGAGCCGACATCGAGGTGCCAAACACTTCCGTCGATATGGACTCTTGGGAAGTATCAGCCTGTTATCCCCGGGGTAGCTTTTATCCGTTGAGCGACGGTCCTTCCATGCGGAACCGCCGGATCACTAACTCCTACTTTCGTACCTGCTCGACCCGTCAGTCTTGCAGTCAAGCTCCCTTATGCGTTTGCACTCTTAGGCTGATTTCCATCCAGCCTGAGGGAACCTTTGAACGCCTCCGTTACTCTTTGGGAGGCGACCGCCCCAGTCAAACTGCCCACCTAGCACTGTCTCCGTTGCCAGATTAGAATTCCGACAGCATATGGTTGGTATTCCAACAGCGACTCAGCAACGGCTGACGCCATCACATCATAGTCTCCCAACTATCCTATACACACATTGCCAGAACCCAATGCCAAGCTACAGTAAAGCTCCACGGGGTCTTTCCGTCCTACTGCAGGTAGCCGGTATCTTCACCGGCATTACAACTTCACCAGGTCTCCAGCCAAGACAGCTCTCAAATCATTTCACCATTCGTGCAGGTCGGAACTTACCCGACAAGGAATTTCGCTACCTTAGGACCGTTATAGTTACGGCCGCCGTTCACCGGGGCTTCAAATCGAGCTCTCACTCCTCCTCTTAACCTTCCGGCACTGGGCAGGGTGTCAGCCCATATACGTCGCCTTTCAGCTTAGCATAGACCTGTGTTTTTTTGGTAAACAGTTGCTTGAGACTCTTCACTGCGGCCTGTTTCCCCTGGGAGCGCTTCTCTCCTTCAGGTATGTCAGGCACCCCTTCTCCCGAAGTTACGGGGCTATTTTGCAGAGTTCCTTAGCTAGAGTTATCCTGTCGGCCTTAAGTTTCTCACTCTGTCCACCTGTGTCGGTTTACAGTACGGGCGCTGCTTCTCATCGATAGAAGTTTTTCTTGGCAGTGTAGGATCTGCGACTTATGCAAATGCACTTCCCCGTCAGGTCTCACGTTTAGGCGTGCGGATTTACCTGCACGCCCACGCTGAAGCCCTTTAGAAAAGGCTAAACCGTCAGCCTTCTCGCATACCTTCCTGCGTCACTCCGTCTCTCAAGCGATAACAGCGGTACAGGAATATTAACCTGTTTTCCATTCGCCATCACAATTTTGCTTATGCTTAGGTCCCGACTTCCCCAGGGCGGACAAGCCTTCCCCTGGAAACCTTGGACTTCCGGCCGGCGGGATTCTCGCCCGCCTTCTCGCTACTCATTCCTGCATTCTCGCTTCTGATACCTCCAGGACGGCCTTGCGGCATCCCTTCGACGGCCTACAGAACGCTCTCCTACCAAGATACGGTGTATCTTCCGCAGCTTCGGTTTATGTCTTAGCCCCGTTACATCTTCGGCGCAGGCACTCTCGACCAGTGAGCTATTACGCACTCTTTCAAGGCATGGCTGCTTCTAAGCCAACCTCCTGGTTGTCTATGAATGTCCACCTCCTTTCCCACTTAGACATAATTAGGGACCTTAGCTGGCGGTCTGGGCTGTTCCCCTCTCGTCCGAGGACCTTGTCATCCACGGACTCACTCCTGAACATGATATATGGTATTCGCAGTTTGCTTGATTTCGGTAAGCAGTACGCCCCCTAGATCATACAGAGCTCTACCCCCACATATCTCAGTTCAAGGCTGCACCTAAATGCATTTCGGAGAGAACGAGCTATCTCCTAGTTCGATTGGCTTTTCACCCCTAGACCTATCTCATCTCCCAACTTTTCAACGGCGGTGAGTTCGGCCCTCCACTGAGTCTTACCTCAGCTTCAGCCTGGACAGGCCTAGATCACTAGGTTTCGCGTCTATGACTGGCGACTTGACGCCCTATTAAGACTTGGTTTCCCTTCGGCTCCGTCTATTAACCTTGCCACCAGCCATAACTCGCAGGATGATTAACCAAAATCCACGCAGTCACACATAAAGTGCTCCTACCGTTTGTAAGCACACGGTTTCAAATTCTGTTTCACTCCCTTGCTCAGGGTTCTTTTCACCTTTCCCTCACGGTACTCTTCACTATCGGTCAACAACAGTATTTAGCCTTACGTGATTTGGTCCACGCTGATTCACGCCAGATTCCTCGTGCCTGACGCTACTCGGGTGCTTCCAGTCTCCATATATGCTTTTATGTTCTACAGGACTTTCACCTTCTCTGGTCCAGCTTCCCAACTGATTCCACTTACACATATACAGATTAAACATTATGACAATCCGTTAATGGAAGTCCCGCAACCCCGTGCCAGCAACGCTGTCCGCTTGACACTGGCACGGTTTAGGCTTTTCCCTGTTCGCTCGCCGCTACTTGGGGAATCGTTTTTACTTTCTTTTCCTCCTGCTACTTAGATGTTTCAGTTCGCAGGCTTGCCGTTTTCACGCATGCCCTCCAGGCATGCAGGTTTACCCATTCGGAAATCCGGGGATCAATGATTATGTGCATCTTCTCCCGGCTTATCGCAGCTTATCACGTCCTTCATCGGCTGTTGCTGCCTAGGCATCCTCCGTGTGCCCTTATTAGCTTTTATATCCAGAATAACTTTTTACTCTAGTTTAGTTATAATCTTTTACCTACTATTCATTTCCCATTGTCCTAAATAATAATATTGGTGGAGATAAGCGGGTTCGAACCGCTGACCTCTGCCTTGCAAGGGCAGCGCTCTCCCAACTGAGCTATATCCCCAAGACTTCTTATGGTGGGCATGGCTGGACTCGAACCAGCGACCCCTGCGTTATCAGCACAGTGCTCTAACCACCTGAGCTACACGCCCATAAGATATATAAAGAAGCAGTGCTTGTTTCTCCTTAGAAAGGAGGTGATCCATCCGCACCTTCCGGTACGGATACCTTGTTACGACTTCACCCCAATCACTATCCACACCTTAGATGCTTTCCTCCTTGCGGTTGGACCGGCAGCTTCAGGTGCAGACAACTCTCGTGGTGTGACGGGCGGTGTGTACAAGACCCGAGAACGTATTCACCGCAGCATTGCTGATCTGCGATTACTAGCGATTCCAGCTTCATGAAGTCGAGTTGCAGACTTCAATCCGAACTTGGACCGGCTTTAAAGATTGGCTTGGCGTTGCCGCCTTGCGGCTCTCTGTACCGGCCATTGTAGCACGTGTGTAGCCCAGATCATAAGGGGCATGATGACTTGACGTCATCCCCACCTTCCTCCTGCTCTTCGCAGGCAGTCTTGCTAGAGTTCCCAACCTAATGATGGCAACTAGCAATAGGGGTTTGCGCTCGTTGCGGGACTTAACCCAACATCTCACGACACGAGCTGTCGACAGCCATGCACCACCTGTCTCTGCGTTCCCGAGGCTCAGCCTGCTCTCGCAGGCCTTCGCAGGATGTCAAGATCTGGTAAGGTTCCTCGCGTTGCGTCGAATTAAACCACATGCTCCACCGCTTGTGCGGGTCCCCGTCAATTCCTTTTGAGTTTCAGCCTTGCGGCCGTACTCCCCAGGCGGATTACTTATCGCATTAGCTTCGGCACGGACACTCTTCATGCCCACACCCAGTAATCATCGTTTACAGCTAGGACTACCAGGGTATCTAATCCTGTTTGCTCCCCTAGCTTTCGCACTTCAGCGTCAGTTACCGTCCAGTGAACTATCTTCATCATCGGCATTCCTGCACATATCTACGAATTTCACCTCTACTCGTGCAGTTCCGTCCACCTCTCCAGTACTCTAGCCACATAGTTTCCAGGGCAGGCTTGCGGTTGAGCCGCAAGTTTTCACCCGAGACTTATCTGGCCGCCTAGATGCCCTTTTATGCCCAATAATTCCGGATAACGCTTGCGACATACGTATTACCGCGGCTGCTGGCACGTATTTAGCCGTCGCTTCTTCTGCAGGTACCGTCATTTTTTTTCTTCCCTGCTGAAAGCACTTTTACAATCCGAAAAACCTTCATCGTGCACACAGAATTGCTGGATCAGGGTTGCCCCCATTGTCCAATATTCCCCACTGCTGCCTCCCGTAGGAGTAAGGGCCGTATCTCAGTCCCCTTGTGGCCGTCCACCCTCTCAGGCCGGCTACCTATCATCGCCTTGGTGGGCCGTTACCCCACCAACAAGCTAATAGGACGCAAGGCTCTCCTGCAGCATCTCTTTTCATCAGGCTGGACATGAGTCCGCCTGACTTTACCAGGTCTTATCAGTCGTTTCCGTCTGTTATCCCTGACTGCAGGGCAAGTTCCTTACGCGTTACTCACCCGTCCGCCTTGGCTAGGCTGTGCAAGCACAGCTTCGCCAAAGACTTGCATGTGTTAAGCATTCTGTCAGCGTTCATCCTGAGCCAGGATCAAACTCTTCATTCAATATATTTACATATATTTAAATTTCACCTAATTAGTCTTGACGTTATCTTTTTCAAGATACTTGACTTTATTGATTATACACTTAATTGCTTCTTTATGTTATTAATATCTCTATTGTCCGTTGATACATTTTCGTATCGACAAGATATATATTATCATAAAAGAAAATGTTTGTCAACTACTTTTTTGAAATTTTTTTGATTTTTTTCAAAATTCAATTTGAGATCCCATATTAAATACCATATTTTAAGCATTTTAGACAGTTTCTTTTAAAAAATTTTTTTGTAAAAAAAGTACCCTGATATTATTTTTAGGTACTTTGTTTTTTGATTATTTAATATTTTAACTGAGTATACACTTCGTAACCTTTCAGCAAATCTCTAGCCTTTAAATCAACTAATTCTATCATAAATGCTAACTCGTAAACTTTAGCTCCTAATTTTTCCACTAGCTTAACCATTGCTTCGGCTGTTCCTCCTGTTGCTAACAGATCATCTACTATTAATATTTTTTTGAATTTTTTTCAAAAGGCATCCTTGTGAATCTCTATGCTATTTTTTCCATATTCCAATGAATATTCCACACTTTCCACTTCTGCTGGCAATTTTCCAGGCTTTCTTGCTGGAACAAATCCAGCACCGATATTATATGCAATTGCAGCTCCAAAAATAAAACCTCTCGCATCGGCACCTACTACATAATCAATTCCTTTATTTTTTTATATCTGTCTGTAAAATCCTTTATGATAATTTCCAATCCTCTTTTTATCCTTTTAAAGCTGTTGTAATATCTCTAAAAGTTACTCCCTTTTCTGGAAAAATCCTTCACTGAACGCACTAATTTCTTTAATTCTTCTTTTTTTCTTCAACTGTCATTTTATTTTTTTCCTCTTTTTCTGAAAATTTTAATTATAATACTAGAATTTTTATTCATTCCATAAACTTCCTAAATAATTTTTCTACCTTTTCGCCATTCATTAATTTTTAATAAATTTCTCTTTAATATTTGGATAAACTGTCATTTTTTTGAGCTCTTCTTTTTGTTACAAATTTCAAATCAGTTAAAACAACTTCATCTCCTAATTTTATGATACTGTCATTTTTTTCATTGCGATGTATTCTAAAAAATAAATTTAAAATGTGACGCTCTTTATTCGGATAAATAGTTTCTGAAAAAAATAAAAACTCATCAACTTCTATATCCATATTTGTTTCTTCCTTGTATTCACGGATTAATGCTTCCTTTGCAGTTTCGCCCTCAGTCATTTCCTCCACCAGGAATAAGCCAGTATTTTTTTATTATTTTTTTGTAATGCTGGATTAGTAGAATCTTGTCATTCTCAATAAGAATTCCTGCTACACGTATTCGAGGTCTAATCTCTTCCATTTTCTCTCCTTACTTCTTCTTTGTCTTCTTTTTGCTCAATAATAATCGCTCTTACTCTTTCAACACGTTTATTATCCACATCCGTTACTTTCAATATAAAGTTATTTTCCTTAACTTGATCGAAAACTTCAGCAACTTTTCCCAATTTATCCTGAATATATCCAGAAATTGTATCATATTCTTCAGACACCGGGATTTCTATTTCCAATTTGGCATTTATTTCCTCAATAGGTGTGTCCCCTCTAATATCAAATATTTTTTCACGAATTTGTTGAATATTTTCCTCTTCCTGATCAAATTCATCCCTTATTTCCCCAACGATTTCCTCCAGCAAATCTTCAATTGTAACTATTCCCTGAGTTCCTCCGTATTCATCAATTACAATTGCCATATGAAGCTGCTTTAACTTAAATTCTTCCAGTAATTCGACTAGCGGCTTTGTAATTGGAACAAAATAGGCTTCCTTCATAAAATCCTTTACAGGCGGATTATTTCCTGTTTGCCTGTCATAATGAAGCAAATCCTTCATATGAACTGTTCCTACAATATTGTCAATCGTTTCGTTATAGATAGGAATACGTGTGAATCCTTGATCTAAAATTTCATTCCATACATCTTCAATTCTGCTTTCAGCCTCCAATGCAAACATCTATTCTGGGAGTAAGTATTTCCTTGACGGTTGTTTCTGAAAATTCAAAAATACTGCTTATCATTTCTTCTTCGCCCTCTTCAAACACACCACTTTCTGTTCCAGCCTTTAAAAAAGTCAAAATTTCATCTTCTGTTATCTCAAACATCTGATCCTTTACTTTTATTTTAAATATTCCAACAACAAATCTTGAAATATATATAAACAGCTGAATTAACGGTCTTAAAACAATTCTCACTGTATTTAGCGGTATTATTAATGTTTTAGAAACTCCATAAATATTATTTCTAGCTACTAATCTTGGAATTAATTCTGAAAAATAATAAAAATAAAAAAATAATTAATACAAAAAAATGAAATTCCCCAAATAAAGACCTTTTTCATAGATTTTTTTATTAAATAAATTCCTGTAAAAACCATTGAAGAATAAGAAATTGTCTTTACAAACAAAAAGTGTTGTAAGCAATTCATTTGGATTTTTCAGCCAAAGTTTTAGAAAGTTCACTTTCTTTAGTTTTTTTCCTTTTCCTTTGAATCGCTTTTTTTAAATGAATCTGTTTAAGTGATGACAATGCAGATTCTGCAGCTGATAAAAAAATGATGTAAAAAAACAATAAAACTAACAACAGAACAATATTCAACAAAAATCCTTTTCTCTTCCAAATTTTATCCCTTCTTTTTTTATTTATATTTTTTTATAAAAAAATTACTCAATGATCATCAATGTTTGACCTTTTTTTATACTTTCGTTATCCTTAACAAAAAAATCTTTTTAACTTTCCTGAAACTGTTGATTTAACTTCATTCATAAGTTTCATTGCCTCAACTATGCAAAGCGTTTGCCCTTCTGTTACAGAATCTCCTTCCTTTACAAATGGACCTGCCGCTGGTGATGGCGAACCATAAAAAGTTCCAACCATTGGAGAAGTAATTTTTGTTCCCGAAATTTCTTCTGGAGCCACTTGCTGTACTGGAGCAGAATCTTCCACTTCTTGAACTTCCACTTCCTGCGTAATATTTGAAGCCACTGCAGGTTGAGCTATTGGACTTCCAAAAAAATAACATTTCTTTCCTTTTTTTCTTAGTTAATGAAACTTCAAAATTATTATCTTCATATTTTACAGATTCAATTTTGTTTTCATTCATACTTTCAGCTAATTTTTCAATAAATTTAATTTTATCCTTCATCAATTTTCTCACTTTCTTTTTTTATTTTGATTTGTTTATTTTCTGTTTGTATGATTTTAATGTATTTTTTATTAGCATTGCGATTGTCATTGGACCAACTCCGCCTGGAACTGGGGTAATAAATGAGGCTTTTTTTGAAACTTCATCAAAATCCACATCTCCGCATATTTTCCCGTCTACCCTATTTATTCCAATGTCAATTACAGCAACTCCATCTTTCACATCTGAACCTTTAACTAATTTTGGAGATCCTGCTGCAGCTATTATAATATCAGCCTTTTGAAGCTTTTCAGACAAATTTTTAGTTCTTGAATTACAAGTTTGAACTGTCGCATGCTTTTGCATTAATAAAAGCGACATTGGCTTTCCTACAATATTACTTTGCCCAATTACAACAATATCTTTTCCCGGCAATTCAATGCCATATTCTTCAAACATTTGAATTACTCCAAAGGGTGTGCAAGGCAAGAATCCTGTTTCATCTCCAATCATCATTTTCCCAATATTTGTTGTATGAAATCCATCCACATCCTTTTCTGCTGAAATTGCATTTATAACCTCCAGTTCATCAATGTGCTTTGGAAGCGGCAGTTGAACCAGAATACCGTCTATACTATCATCATTATTTAATTTTTCTATTTCCAAAAGTAAATTTTCCTCTGAAATATTTTCATCAAGTCTAATTGTTTCAGAATGAAATCCAACTTTTTCACAAGCTCTTATTTTATTTCTCACATAGATTTTAGAAGCTGGATTTTCTCCTACTATAATTACCGCAAGCCCAGCTTTTCTGCCAGTCTTTTCCTGCAATTCACCATGTACTTCTTTGATTTCCTCCAAAGTCTTTTCTGAAAGTGCTTTTCCATCAATTATAGTCATAGCTCTCCTTTCAATATTCTTTTTTTATTATTTTTTTAAAAGTCTACAAAACTTGATTAATACAACATTTTTAACTTTTTATTTTTTTACATTTTTCAATTAATTATTATTTATTCTCCAAAAATTCAATTCCTGCAATTTTGCTGAAATATCCATATCCACAACTTTTTACATTTTCACCTAGTTCCAATTTATAAGTTGTCATATTGAGTATCATAGAAATTCCATTTTTTTACAAGTCCTTCCGCTGCAATTTGTGCCTGTTCCTTTACAACTGCCAAAATTGCCATATCAATTTTCGTATTAGAATCATTTTTTTCATATTTTTTTATAAATTCTCCTACATTTCTAATATCTTGAACAATTAAATCATTTGCAGCTATTTTCCCAATTTTATTACTATCCTTGTCAAATATTCCAACAATTTTAAAGCCTTCACCTAGAACATCTAAATTTGATGAAAGCATTTCTCCCATTTTACCGTGCCCTACAATTATAACATTGTTAATTTTGTCAATTCCAAGAATTTCTGTAATAATTTCTATCAATTTATCAACATCATAACCTTTTCCACGCACACCAAACTCACCAAATGTCGATAAATCCTTACGCACTTGAGCAGAAGTGGTATTCATAATTTTAGCAAGTTCAATTGAATTTATTTCATTATCCTGTTTTCTCGCTTCCTTTAGAATAGATAAATATTCTGTCAATCTTTGTACAACTCTTTCTGAAATTTCCAATTTTTTTAACTTCATATTTCCTCCTATGAAAAATTAGAAAAATTATCCACTTAAAAAAATTATAATAAAACATTCAAAAAAATAGATTAGCTATAAATATAGCCTAACTTTCTACCCGCATTTTAAGATAGACGCTATAATAACTTTTTCTCCAGCTGTCATTTTACGTCCATTAATAATATCGGCTCCCCTTTGAAGCTTTTTCCTTCAAATTTTGCCTCCAAAATCAATAGCCCACCATTTGCAACTTTCACAACAGGCCCTTTTTTTATTAATAATCTCAACAACTGTCCCATTTTCTATTTCATTTCCATTTTCATCCTCATACTTTTTTTATCAATTTTTTTCACTTTTGTAAATTTTTTTATATTTTCACCTTTTTCATTAAAAGTATATGCCGCTGGAAACGGATTTAACCCACGAATTTGATTGTAAATAACTTCTTTTGTGCTATTCCAGTCAATTTTAGCCTGCTCCTTCGTAATCGGCTTCACTAAAGTAGCCTTGCTGTCATCCTGCTTTTCCGCCTGAACTTCCCCATTTTTCAATCAATTTCAAAGCCTTAGTAAGCCCATCTGCTCCCAATTCCTTCAATTTATCATGCAAAGTTCCAAGAGTGTCATCTTCTGTAATTTCACAATATTCCCTCAAAAATCACATCTCCAGAGTCAAGCCCTTCTTCAATATACATTATGCTCACTCCAGTTTCGGCATCTCCATTTAAAATAGCAGAATGAATAGGCGAAGCTCCCCGATATTTTGGCAAAAGTGAAGAATGAACATTTATTATCCCATATTTGGGAATATCAATAATTTCTTTTTGGTAAAATTTTTCCCATAAGCCACAACCACAATCAAATCAGGATTTATTTCCTTAATTTTATTAATAACTTCCTCATCCTTCATTTTTTTCTAGGGCTGAATAATTTCCACATTATTATCAATTCCAAACTGCTTTACAGGAGAAAAATATTATTTTATTTCCTCTAGCATTTCTTTTTGTCCTCTTTTTGTAAAAAAATAAGCTGTAAATCAGTATTTTTTTAAATACAACTTCCAAACTTGGTATTGCAAATTCAGGTGTTCCCATAAATATTGTTTTTCATTTAATTTCCCCACTTTCCTGACTTTTTTTCCAAACACGTTTATTTTTATTTAAATAAAAAAATAATATTCTAATCCAAGTCCCTGTAAATTCTACCCTTAGCAAAAATCCTTCTTTCAAAAACATCCAGTTTTTTTAGCAACAAGCCTTTTATTCAAAAATTGAAAAGCCTATCTGTAAACAAAATCCCTTCAATATGGTCAAATTCATGCTGAAATGCCCTAGCCCACATTTCTTCCAATTCTTCAACAACTTCTTCCCCATTTTCATTCAAATATTTTACTTTGATTTTTGCAGGACGATTAACCCTTTTTATAAACCCCAGGAATACTCAAGCATCCTTCCTCCATATCTGCAATTTCCTCAGAAAAACTCCAAAATTTCAGGATTAACAACTTTTTTTCAAAAATCCCGTCATGCTCAAGCACAAAAAAACCTTTTAGCAATATCCACTTGATTTCGCTGCAAGTCCCACTCCATTAGCCTTTCTCATAAGAGCAACCATTTCATCCAAAGTTTCTCTTACATTATCATCAACTTCATCAACTTTTTCCGCTTTTTCTCGTAAAGTTGGGTGTCCATATAAAACTATTTTCATTTTTATTTTTTCTCTCCTTATTAAACTCATTATTATACATTTTATTTTATCATATTATTTGATAAATTTTAATACAAAACATCAATTAATTTTTTATTTTTCATTTTTCAATTTTCTTAAATCCCAATTTAGTCTCCGACACAAGCACCGCAAAAAGTACCAGCCCAGCCCCAACTGCCACTCTAAGCGACAATCTCTCGCTCAATATAAAAAATGCAAAAAGTGGGGCAAACAACGATTCTGTCGACATCAAAATTGAAGCCCTCGTAGAAGTCGTATATTTTTGGCAAAATGTCTGCAGCACTGTCGGTATCGCCGTTGAAAAAATTGTCAAATAAATTATCGAAACTAGCATCATTCCAGCAGGCTTTTCAACTTTACTCACATCTGAAAAAATAAAAAAGTTTGCTACAAATAATATTCCCGCCACAAACATCTGCATAACGACCAATTTTAAAGGCTCAACCTTTTTACTAAAATATCCATTTGTCGCAATCTGCCCCGCAAAAAACACCGCACTTATAATTGTCAAAATATCACCAAAATTAAGGTTTGCAAGATTCATCTTCCTGTCAAAACTAATTACAGCAACTCCCATCACACAAATAACTGAAGCCAGAAATGCAAAAACATCGGGACGCTTTTTATGCAGCAGCCAAAAAATATAAGGCACAATTATAACATTAATCGAAGTAAAAAAAGCATTTTTACTGGCAGTTGTAAGCATTGCCCCATAAGTTTGAAAGGCATATCCAAAAAACTGAAAAATTCCAACTATCAATCCAGCAAAAATATCATGTTTTGTAAAGTTACCAATTTTTCTAAAGAAAATCCCATAAAGAATAAGCCCTCCCACAAGAAATCTAATCGCCGATAAATAAAATGGATCAATTCCAGTATTTAACCCAATTTTTTTACAAATACAAATCCAAGTCCCCAAAATATCCCCACAAAAAAAGCAGCCCAAAATCTGCCAAATACTGTTTCACAAAAATTTCTCCTTACCATATTTCAAATTAATCTTCTAAATTATTGAAAAAAACTTTTTATAAATATCCATTTTCAAAAATTCGTTTTCTATTTTCCCATCATTTTTTTCCAAATATTCCACCACAAAAATCATGCACAAGTTTAATTTCCTTCACATTTTTTTTACAATATCCGTAAAAAAAGCATATCAGACACTCCACTTTGCCTTGTTCCTAAAATTTCCCCAGAATTACGTAATTTCAAATCTTCTTCAGCAATTTTGAATCCATCTGTCGTTTCTTCCATAACTTCCAGCCTTTTTGCCGAAATTTCATTTGTTGTTTCAGATTCCAAAAAAGCAGTAGGACTGGTATTTCCCACGTCCAACTCTTCCACGCAGCTGATGAAGCGAGGAAAGTCCAAATCTTTGAGCATCACGGATTACCATAATCGAAGCATTTGGCACATTTACTCCAACTTCGATTACTGTTGTGGAAACTAGAATGTCAAGTTTGTGATTTTTAAACTGTTCCATAACCTTCTGCTTTTCCTTGTAGTTTTGCCGTCCGTGCATAAGCCCAATTTTTCTATTTGGAAAAATTGAAATATATTCCTCATAAGTTTCCTGTGCCGATTTTACATTCAAAGTTTCACTTTCTTCAATTAACGGCGACACTATATAAATTTGCCGTCCATCCTTCATTTTCTTTTCCATAAAATTATACATTTTTTGCCTGTCAATTTCATTTTGTATCCACTTTGTCTTAATCGGACTTCTTCCAGCAGGCAGCTCATCAATGATCGAAACATCCAAATCTCCGTAAATTGTAAGTGCAAGCGAACGTGGGATTGGAGTGGCACTCATAACAATTAAATTGGCAAGATTTCCCTTATCACGTAAGAGTTTTCTTTGTGTTACTCCAAACCTGTGCTGCTCATCAATTACAATTAGTCCCAAATTTTTGAAAATTACGTTATTTTCAATTAAAGAATGTGTTCCAATTACAATATCTACAAGTCCTTCCTTTATCTCATACAGTAGTTTTTCCTTCTTCTTTCCCTTCACGCTTCCAGTCAAAAGCTCCACTCGTACATCAAGATTCATAAATTCATCTACAATTCCCAGATAATGTTGCATTGCAAGAATTTCTGTAGGCGCCATAATTACACCTTGATAATTGTTTTCAACCATATAAAGAAGCATTATAAATGAAACAATCGTCTTTCCAGAACCAACATCCCCCTGAATCAGCCTATTTACAATCTTTCCAGCCTTTAATTCAGAATAAATCTCCTTTATTACACGCTTCTGTGCTTTTGTCAAATCATAATCCAGACCCTTTATAAATTTACTCACAAGACTTTTGTTGTCCTCAAGTTTATAAAGATTCCTATTTGCCTTGTCAACACTAAAACGATTTTGCAAAATTCCCATTTCCAGAAGCAAAATTTCCTCAAGCATAAATCTTTTCCGTGCCTTGCTCTGCTTTTCCTCGTTTTCTGGAAAATGAATATTCAAAACCGCTTCTTTTCTTCCAAGCAATTTTTCCTTCTGTAAAAACTCCTTTGGCAAATTTTCCTGCAGCAAATATCCATAATCCATAAGTGCATTTTCCATAACTTTTCTGATTGCCTGCTGTCTAAGTGATTCTGTAGACGGATAAATTGGCAATATCTGCTTTTGTTCCTGTATATCAAAACTAGCCTGCTTGATTTTTTTATATTCAGGATTTATAAGCTGAAATTTCATAGTTTTTCTCACTTTTCCGTAAACAGTAATTTCATCCCCAATATGAATTCCATTTTTCACAAACCTGTTATTAAACCACACAAGCTCAATCATTCCACTATCATCACTCAAAACAGCCCGAAACATAGTTCTTCCAGATTTTATATACTGATTAGCCACATTTACAACTGTTCCCTGCAAAATCACAAATTCATCTGCCAAAATATCACCGATTTTCTTATGATTATTTCTATTTTCATAAGCTCTTGGGAAAAAATAAAGCAGATCATAAAGTGTTGAAACTCCCAATTTTTTAAATTTTGGAATATTTGTTTTTGTAACACCTTTTATTTTTACATTTTCCAAATTTTCATAAAGCAAGTTATATGTTTTCATAGTCATTTCCGCCTTATTTATATTACTTTTCAAATTAAATCTGTATGTCTGAACCTCCCACGACTAAAGTCGCAGGGTTCTAAAATCTTTAAAAATATTCAAAAATTTTCTAAGAAGTTTGATAGCTTTACACTACCCTTATTCTTTTAGGTGTGTTCAGTTCACCTCTATCGTATAGGATACTTAAGTCCACAACTTTACTTTTCCTTAATATGTTTAATGCTCCATTACAATCTGCATTTATGAGTTTACCTGCACTTGTTTGATATAATCCTCTTTTTTTATTCTTTTTCCACTGAATATATATTCTTGCGGATTTTTCTTTATCATATACTGAATTTCATCTCCATCAAAAAAACTTGCTTTTTGATGTATAACTTTCTTCTTGCAATTTAAATTCTATTCCATATAGCTTACATAGATACATTAATTTATCTCTTAATTTTTCCATATGGTATATTTACAAAGTTTTGATTATTTATGCTTCCTATATTTGAATTTCTTTGAAAATTCTCGTTATATCCTAGAACTAGTTTTTCCTATATCATTATTAAGACAATAATTTACAATTATTCTTGCTGCTTTTGAAAGATAATCTTCTATACAATTATTTCTCTTTCTAGCTATTCTCTTTTTGTCTTAATGTTATATGCTTTATCTTTTGCTTATCTTTAATGCTTTTGCAATTTTGCATTTGTCTTGTTATAGTATTGATTAATTGACTTTTAATTTTCTACCATCTATTATGAATGAAGTTCCAGTATTTGTAACACAAGTACAAAGATTGTTTATACCTAAATCAATTCCTAGTACATTTTCTTTATTTAATTCCCTTTGAACTTCTTCTACCTCGTAAGTATATTGAATTTCAAAGTACCTAGAATGTTGTTTAGGTATTATTCTAATTTCTTTTTATCTTCTTGTCTTTTAATACTGCTGGTAGTTTTATTGCGATTTCCTTATGTGTTTTTTTAAATGAATTTGAATAAGGAACTATCAGCATATCATCTTTTAATCTTACAAAACCTATAACAAGAGTAGTAAAACCATCTTTATCAAGATATTTAGGTAATTTTATATCTTTAAAATTATATTGACCATTTTTAGCAAGTTTTTAAAAGTCCAAAAAAATGATTTAAAACTTCCGTCTACTTCTTTTTAAAAATTTGTTGAGCCATATTAGAATTTAATTTTTTTATAGTTCTCACTATTTTTAAGCATTTTATAGTTTTTCATTATAACTTAAATACTTTTTATTTTTTTTAAAAATAGTGTTGTCTAACATTATATATAGCTTGATTTTTTTAAATTCTTAGCTATATGGCACAAATATTTTAAATTTCTAAACTCTTTTTTTACTAAGATGTTTTACTTGTTGTTTTTAATGTTAAATACATATATAATCACCTCCTTTTCATCAGAAATATTATACCATATATTCTACATTTTATCTGTCAAAAAAGTAATATTTTTCATTTATTTTTAAAATTTTTAAAACCCCACAACAGTGGGAAGCGTCGTTCACATAAGTACGCTACTACTTATGCAGTTCCCTTATGAACTTCTTGTTATCTCTAACAAGCACAGACTATATCTTATCCATATCCTATTTCAAGGACTTAGGCGAAACCACTTCCAATACCAATCACTTGTATTGTACTCCTCTCACGAGGGATAGTCGTTGAACTTTCCTTTTCAGGCTTAGATGCTGATTGTCTATTATCATAATGTTTAGGATTTAACCTTGCACCATCTAGTATATTTTTTCTGTTTTCGCCACCATCACACTTATACCATATTTGAACGAAGGTATTATGTTGTGGTTATACTAGCTTTAAGAGTTCCCAGCAGTTCAGTTTCTTTGTTGCACGGTTTTACTCTGTGTCTACATACAAGTTTCCCTATATGCTTACTAAAATTTTCGTGCAATTCATCTCACGACTAAAGTTGCGAGTGTTCTTGCACTATTTAATAAAAAATAGAATAACATTTTTCATAACTAATCTTATATTTTATATTCAAACAAATAATTATTTATAATTTAGTAAAAATAAAAACAAAACTGCCTCGATATTCTGAAGCAGTTTACTTTTTTATTTTTATAAATTTATTATTTAATTAGTCTATTTATTTTCGATAATCACTGTTTTAGGATCAACTTTATTCCCATAAACAGGCTCAAGAGTTGCTTTATACGCTTTTTCAAAGAATCCTTCCTTCGTAAGAGCATCTATTTCAGTATTTAGCCAGTCTAGCAGTTCCTTGTTCCCTTTTCTTACAGCTGGAGCGATGTAGTCCTGTTCCCCTAACTGTTTAATATCCACAACAAATCCTGGATTTTCTGTTGCCCATGCGAATACTAGAGTATTATCGTGTGCAAGTGCAGCTCCCCTTTTATCTAATAATGCGTTAAATGTTTCTGTATTTTGGTCATACTTCAACAATTCTATATCTGGATAATTTTTAGTAAAGTAAATTTCTGCTGTTGTTCCTTTGTTAACTATTAATTTTTACCTTTCAGCTCCTTCACATCTTTTATTGGAGCACCTTCTGGCGAAACAATTCCTAGCGATACCTTCATATAAGGTTTTGCAAAATCAACTTTTTGTTTTCTTTCGTCTGTTACTGTAAAGTTTGCTAGAATAATGTCAACTTTATTTGATAATAAATATTCCACTCTGTTTGCAGCTTCTAATGTAATAAATTCTATTTTATTTTCGTCGCCTAATAAATCTTTAGCAAGTCTTTTTGCCAAATAAATATCATATCCTTGATTTTTCCCATTTTCATCAACAAATCCAAATGGCGGCTTATCTCCAAATACTCCTATTCTAATTTTTCCTGCTTTTTTTATTGCCTCAATTGATCCTGGTTCAGCACTTCCCTTTCCACCTTTTCCACAGCTTATTGCAAATACTCCTAAAACTAAGATTGCAATAATTTTTACAAGCCTTTCAAAATTCTTTTTCATAATTACCTCCAAGTTTATTTAATATTTTTGTTATTTCTTATCCTAATTTTTCCAATTCATCTTTTAAATATTTAGCTAGTTCCAACATAGCATATTTCCCAGCTATTTTTTCAGCATCGGCATTGTAATTGGTATTTGTATTTATGTCATAAACAAAAACTTCATTGTTTTCATTTATGATAAACTCAATTGCCGCCACATCTATGTGGTTTTCTTTCAAAAATTTCTCATATTTTTCAATTTGATTTTCTGGCAATCTTTCAATAATTCTAAATTTTGTTTTTTCTGCAGCTTCTTCTCCTACAGGACAGAATTTATCATTTATCTGGCACGAATCTGCTGGACATAGTTCAAATCCATCGCTTGAGTCAACTTTTACGGCATAAAGATATTTTCCACCTATAAATTCAGCTCTTATGATATGTCCATCTACAGGCTTCACATATTCCTGAATCAAGCTTATTCCATCGACAGAATCTTCAAAATCATTTCCATTTACATAATTGTCAAGTTCTCCATAACTTCTTATAAGCCTTACTCCCAGTCCTTTTCCAGCTCTGTTGTGCTTTATGATAAAAGGATATGTGTCAAGTTCCTTAGCAGCATTTAAGATTTGCTCTTTTCCCACAGTTCCCAATGTTTTTGGAGTATTTATCCCTGCCTTTTGCAGTAAAATGTATTGTTTCAATTTACTCACTTCAAGATTTATTGCAGATGTTCCATTAATTACACGGACTGCTTCTGTTCCTTTGTTTTCCAGCCATGTTAAGACTTGCTCCGTTAATTCTGGTGCATATCTATGCCCTCTTGTATGTGAAGAAGCGCTCATTCTGTTATAATACACGCCTTTTTCAGGCTCTTTTCCTATATTTAATATTCCTTCTGACAAATCCAGTTCTTCATAAGGAACTGACAATTCATCCAGCCTTGCAGTTAGATATCTTGTCCAATCCATATTTTCATGAATTATATATACTTTTGACATATTTTCATCCTTTCTATTTTTATTTTTAAAGTCTATTCAGTTACAGCTGCATTTTCTCGAAGTCCAGCATACACTTCCTCTGTTTCCACAACTTCATATTCTCCAGTTTTTTCAATAATCGCAGGAATAAGTGTGTTTCCAACTACATTTACCGCTGTACGTCCAGCATTTGCCAAAAAGTCAACTGATACAATCAAGGCAATGCCTTCTGCAGGTAAATTAAGTTGTGCCGCAGTTGCAAGCAGTACAACCAATGCTCCAGATGGAACTGCTGCAATTCCCTTTGTAATTATTGTCAAAAATAATATTAATGGAATTAATTGACCCCATGTAAGCGGAGTTGAGTACAAGTTTGTTATAAATGTTACCGATAAACTTATATAAATGCAGGCTCCAATAAGATTGAATGAATATCCAAGCGGTGTAGCAAAAGCTGAAACTGATTCAGATATTCCATTTTCTTCACTACGTTCAAGAAGCGTCGGCAAAACTACTGCAGAACCTCCTGTTGTAAAGGCTATTAGCACCAAATCCTTAATATTTGATAATAATTTTAAATAAGGAACTTTGAATACATATGCAATAATTGGAAATACGATTAATAGAGCCGCCAAGTATCCAACATAAAGAAGCAGTACAAACTGTCCTAACAAATACAAATCTCCAAGTCCAGTTTTCGCCACATTGCTTGCAATCAGCCCAAACACTCCCACAGGTGCAAATGCAATGGCATAATCTACAATCTTATACATAGCCTTTATCCAAGATTCAAAGAATGTTATAACAGGTTTATTGTCATCTCCAACAGCAATTAAGGCTATTCCCAGAAATACTGCAAAAAATATAACTGGTAAAAGATTTCCATCTGCAAATGCTGTAAATACATTTTTAGGTACAATTGATGTTAAGAAATCGTTTAAATTAATGTTAGAAGCAACATCTTTAATAGCTTCTGTGGAAATGCTTCCAGCTTTTATATTTACACCAATTCCTGTTACTTTCCCTAAAATAAGGCTAAGCGTGATTACTAACGTTGTAATTGAGAAAAAGTGTAAAAATGTCTTAAATGCAAGATTTCCAAACTTTTTAGTATTTTTCATTGTAACTATTGATAAAACAACCAGCGGGAATACAAGCGGCACAATAACCATCTGAACTAAACTTGTAAACAGCACTCCCAGTATCTTTAACTCTTTAGCAAACGAGGGAAATAACTGCCCAACCAAAATACCTAATAATGCACCAATCAATATCTGTGCCAATAAATTCAATTTTCTAAATCCTAATAATTTTTTCATACTTTTATTCTCCCTTCAACAATTAGCATTCACTAAATTGTTTTACTGAATTTTTTATTTATATCAACAAAGCTGATTCCATCTTATCTTTCTTTTCAAAATTAAATATATTTAAGAATTTCTTAGCCCTTTCAGTTTTTGGATTTCTAAAAAATTCCATCGGATAATTTGTTTCAACGATTTCTCCAGAATCCATAAATACTATTCTATCCGCAACCGCTTTAGCAAATTCCATTTCATGAGTAACGATTATCATTGTCATTCCTTCCTTTGCCAGTTCCAGCATTACATCCAGCACTTCCCTTACCATTTCAGGATCAAGTGCCGCTGTAACTTCATCAAACAGCATTATCTCTGGATTCATACATAGTGATCTTATAATTGCTATTCTTTGTTTTTGTCCCCCTGACAGTTCTCTTGGATATGAGTTCTTTTTATCTAGAAGCCCTACTCTTTCCAGCAGTTTTTCTGCTTGCTCCGTAACTTCTTTTTTCTCTCTCTTCTGTACTTTAAGCGGTCCTAACAGAAGATTTTGCATAACTGTCATGTGATCAAATAATTCGTAACTTTGGAACACCATTCCTATTCTCTGGCGTATTAAATGCCATTTTGTCTTGTCTTTATTAATAATATTTCCTTGTAATTTTATTTCTCCAGACTGAATTTCTTCAAGTCCGTTTATACATCTTAAAAGTGTACTTTTCCCACATCCAGAAGGCCCCAGTATTACTACAACCTCGCTTTTATTTACTGAAAGTGAAACTCCTTTTAGTGCGGGTACGCCTTTTTTATATTCTTTTTTTATATCAGAAAGCTCCAATAAAACTTCCGAATCTGCCATTTTGCTTACCTCCATTTCCTTTATTTTTTAAACAGCCCATTTTTTCTCCATTTTCTTTGATAATAATGTGATTGGATAACAAATTATGAAATATAGAAAAAATATGAACAGATACACCCAGAATGGTGCCATCGGATTTTTCCTGCTTGAAAATTCTATAATTTGCCGTCCTATTTTTAAAACTTCTGCAACTTCTATAAAAATCGCAAGTGAAGTTGTCTTAATCATTCTTGTTATAAGATTTACCGCTGCAGGTGCAATTCTTCTTACTGCCTGCGGAAGCAGCACATATCTATAAACCTGACTTGTATCAAGCCCCAGAGCCTTTGCACTTTCCCCTTGAATTTTTGGAAGAGAAATAATTGCTCCCCTCACAATATCCATCATTTCAGCCGTTCCCCAAATCACAAACACTATTATTGTCGTAGTCTCTGAATCAATATGCAAATCAAAGCCTTTCGCAATTCCAAAATAAATTATGAACAGCCACACAAGCAAGGGAATGATTCTCATACTTTCCAGATAAAACTTCAATATTCCATAAACAATCTTATTTTTTGAAGTCATAACTATTCCTAAAATTAATCCAAATAATATTGAAAACACTATGGAAACAAGGGCAATTTGTCCTGTCACAATAAGCCCGCCCATAAGTCTTTGTAAATTGACTCCTTTAAAAAAATAACATCAATTCCCGACAGTTGCATATCTTATTCTCCTTTCAATTACTGTTAAAAACAAGCGAAACTGGTAAAATAATAATCAAATATGCTGCAACAAGCATAAACAGACTTTCATTCGTTTTATAATATAGCCCTATCAAATCCCGAGTCAGGTACATCAGTTCCATTAAAGCCAAAATCCCTATTACTGAAGTTTCCTTTAAAAGAAATATTATATTTGCCGCTATCGCTGGAAAGGAAACTGTAAATGCCTGTGGCAGTATCACATTAGTTATAAGCTGTGATTCTGTAAGCCCGATGCTTAGTCCAGATTCCCGCTGCCCTTTTGAAACTGACTCCAGTCCGCTCCGAAATGCCTCACACATATAACTTCCGCCAAGGAAAGATAATCCAATCACAGCACAGACATACGAATTAAATGTAATCCCAATTTTTGGAAGCCCAAAATACAGAAAGAACAGCTGTATCACAAGTGGCGTGTTTCTCGAAAGCTCAATATAAATTCCCACAATCTGCCTAACAACTGGAACTCTATAATAAAGTACCAATGCACAAGCTATCCCAATCAATATTGAAAATATAATTCCAAAAATTCCTATAAACACAGTCAATTTCATTGCTTCTAAATATTTAGGAATATTTTCTACTATAAAATTAAAGTCCATTTTGTTTTTCCTTTCTAAAAAAATATTATTGTATATTTTACTTTTTTTAACTTTTTATATTTGTATGTGGAAACATTATACTATAAAAAAATTTATTTGTAAAGAATTATTTTTTTGTATATACATATAAAAATATTTTCACTCCTTCCTATTTTTAGCCAATAAAAAAAGCCGAATAGAAATTCGGCTGATTTTTTTGTATAATATATTTATGACATACATTATACAAGATAAACTGAAATATATTTTCAGTAACAACAATATTTTACTAAATTCCTTAAAATTTTGCAAGAAAAATAATATCGGCAACAGTCACCTTGAATATATTAAGCTTTCTATTGATAAATTTCTTGCCTACAGGGATATTTCAAAAGGCTTTGTCAAGTTCAAATGTCCCCACTGTCCTGTTACACACCTGTTCCCCATTACTTGTAAGTCTAGGCTCTCCCCTTCTTGCGGTTACAGGTATTCTATGACACGGACTGAAAATATTCAAAGACATATTCTTAATTTCCTCTTGTTCCTACTATATTTTTTTTATAAATTTAATAACATTCTTCCGCATTGGTATGAAAAATATTTAAAATTCTCTTATCATAATCTATGTCAACACAATAATTTTGATTACTTGGATAATCTTCTCTCATACCTAGTTTAGCATTTGCATTGTATGATCTTAATGTCCTATCAACTCTGATATTAGTGTATTTGACTCCATTAATCCGACATAATTTATATGTAGTTGAGATTGTTAAAAACGGATGGTCAAAAGTTTTATCCAAAAATTTTTCCCTCTTCCTTCGCAATATCCTGATGCAATTTGTTCTGCTCCTATTACATTAAGTGAACAAAGTAACATTCCTAATAAAAAAATAATATTTTTTTTCATTTTAAATCTTCCTTTCTTAGATATATTATTATTTTCCTTTGATTTTTTTATTATATCATATAATTTCTATAAAGTCATATACAATATATTTTATAAATGATTAAATTTTTAAAATATATAAGAAAAAAATACCTATATTTAATCAACTTAAAAGCAAGTAATATATAAAAATATCAGAAAAAGATAAATCTAATTTTTATAAAATAAATCTCCATATAAAAAAATCACAGCTAAATTAATAACTGTGATTTCCCAGTAAAAAAATATTTTTATTTATCCCAATATATATCCTTTAAATAAAAGTCCAACAGCAATTCCTAAAATACTTCCCCAAAATACTTCAATTGGAGTATGTCCCAGAAGCTCCTTAAATTTTTCATTAATAATTTCTATACCATCGTTATGTTCAATGGCATCCACCAGCCTATTTATAGCTTTTGCATGTTTCCCTGCTTGTTGTCTTACTCCTGTCGCATCATACAATACAATTCCGGCAAATACCATTGCAATCGCAAATTCAACTGACCTGAATCCCTTTAGCAAAAATACACCTGTTACAAGGGAAACTACTGTCGAAGCATGGGAACTTGGCATTCCGCCAGTCTGGATAAGCCTTGCCCATTGAGGCTTTTGACCCTTGAATAAAGGGAAAAAAACTTTGTAAAACTGTGCCGAAAAACATGAAATTACCGCAACATCAAGTAATCTATTTCCAAACAGTATTCCTCCACTCATTTATTTTTCCTCTCTATTTTCTTCCTATTTTTTAGCTTTACTTTTTCTAAACTTGTCAAATTCAGGAGTAATTTTTGCATCCTTTTTATGTTTAGGCTTGAAAAAAATCAATATATTCCCTATTTTATCAACAAATATTGATTTTGTACCTCTAGCGATTTCATCTCCCATTTCCCTGTCAAATTTAACTGATGAATTTTGCAATATTTTTACTTTTATCAATTCTCTTTTTTTCACAACTTCTGCAATGGAATTTATCACATTTTCATCAATTCCATCCTTCCCAATTCTCACAATCGGATCTAAATTATGTGCCAATTTTCTTAAAAAAGCTCTCTCCTTACTTGAAAGCTGTATCATTCTAAACCTCCATTATAATTGGTAAAATTATAGGCTCTCTATCTGTTTCCTTATTAAGGAATTCTCCAACTTTTGCCCTTATTTTTTGCTTAATTTTTCCAATTTCCTTTATTCCTTCATTTTCCATATTAATAAGTTCTGTTCTAACAAGTTTCTTTGTTTCAGAAAGCAAGCTTTCCGCATCCTTATTATACACAAATCCACGTGTTACAAGCTCTACTTGCCTATTAAATTTTCCATTTCTATATTGAGAAATCGTAATAATTACAATTCCATCATCTGCCAGATTTTGTCTATCCTTCAGCACAGCATTTCCAACATCGCCAATTCCAAATCCATCAATAAATGTAGCCCCGCTCGGCACTCTTCCAACAGATCTGAAACTATTTTTAGACAATTCCAATTTTTCTCCATTTTCTGTCAAAATAACATTTTTTTCAGGTATTCCAACTGCCATTGCCAATTCCTTATGTTTTTTAATCATCGCATATTCTCCATGTACAGGCAGAAAATATTTAGGTTTCACAAGATTTATCATCAATTTTTGTTCTTCCTGACATCCATGTCCTGATACATGTATTCCGATTCCCTTTTCAAAAACAACGTTCGCATCTCGTTTCATAAGCTGATTTATATTTTTCGTAGCAGCTTTTTCATTTCCAGGAATAGGTGTTGCAGAAATTACAACTGTATCTCCTTCTCTTAATGAAATATGCTTGTGTGTCCCGTTTGCAATTCTGGAAAGTGCCGCAAGCGGTTCTCCCTGTGTTCCAGTACATAATATAAGCACCTTATTCGCTGGATAGGTTTCAACTTTGTCAATATCAATCATTGTATCTCTCGGTATTTTTAAATATCCAAGATTTGAACATATTTCAAAGATTTTTACCATGCTTCTTCCGTCAATTGCAATTTTTCTTCCATGTTTTGTCGCAATATTTACAATTTGCTGCAATCTGTGAACGTGTGAAGCAAAAGCTGCCAAAATTATTCTTCCCTTAGCCTTTGCAAATTCATCCTTTAAACTTTCTCCAACTGTTCTTTCAGATGGCGTAAATCCTGGTATTTGCGCATTTGTACTATCTGAAAGCAAAAGATCCACGCCCTTCTTCTCCCAGCTGAGCCAATCTTCCAAAGTCAAATCCTTCCCCATCGACAGGAGTCAAATCAACTTTAAAATCTCCAGAATGTAAAATAGTTGCCGCAGGAGTCTTAATGCAAATTGCATAACAGTCTGCAATACTGTGAGTTACACTTACAAACTCAACTGTAAAATATTTTGAAACTTTTAAAATAGTTCTTCCGCTAATAACCTTTTCCTTTGGTAATTTTGCATCTTTTTTTTCAAATTTTGCCCTTGCAAGCGCAAGTGTCAATCTTCCACCGTACATTGGTATATTTTCTGTTCCTAACTTTTGGTAAAAATAAGGGATTGCTCCTATATGGTCTTCATGTCCGTGTGTCAATAAAAGCCCCTTTATTTTATGACGGTTTGATTCCAGATATGAAAAATCAGGAATTATAACATCTATCCCCAGATGCTCGTCTTCTGGAAAACTCAGCCCCGCATCCACCACGATAATTTCATCCTTATATTGAAAAGCTGTCATATTTTTTCCAACTTCTTCAAGACCTCCAAGCGGAATTACATACATTTTTTCCTCTTTTCCATCCACTTTTCTGTCTATATGTCTATTCCTGTCATTTACTCTTGGAATATAACGTATTTCGTTTTTTTCATCTAAATGTCTTCGATTCGTATTTTTCCTTCTAAATCTTTTCATTCCAGATTTTATTTTATTAATATCTTCCTTCTTGGAAAAAAATTTCTTTTTAAGATTTGATTACCGAACTCGCCTTTTTTTCCTTTTTCTGACATTTAGCAAACACCTCCTTCATTTTTAATTTTTTTACATTGTTATTATTTTTTAAATTCTTATTTTTTTCATCTTGCTTTTTCTTTTCTTCTTCCTGTTTCTTCTTCTCAGCATCCTGCTTTTTCAAAACGTATTTATCTCTATATTTGTATATAAATTTCTGTGCCATAGATCCTGAAGCTACTCCTCCATATCCTCCACCTTCTACAACTGACACAAAAACAATCTGAGGATTATCAGATGGAAAATATCCCGCAATCCACGAGTGGTTATCTACAAATCCTGAATTTTGTGCAGTCCCTGTTTTTGCTGAAACTGGATAATTTGGTATATATAAAACTTTAGCTGTCCCACCTGGACCACTTACTGGCAATCTCAAGGCATTTTGTAACAGTTTTAAATTCTTTGCACTTACGTTCAATTTTTTTATTACTACAGGCTTATTATTTTCAACTTTTCCTGAATATGTCACAAATCTGTCAACAACTGTAGGTCTTAATTTTACACCATTATTAGCTATAGTTTGATAAACTGAGGCAATTTGAATTGGAGTTGCCAAAACATATCCTTGTCCAATTGACATATTTATCAAATCTCCAGGCAGCCATCTCTGATCCTGTTTCTTCTTAAATCTTTTCTTCTTCCATTCAGGACTAGGCAATGTTCCTGTCAATTCTCCAGGAATATCAATTCCTGTCTTAGATCCAATTCCAAATTCCTTTGCATATTTTACAATATTGTTAATTCCAGCTTTTTGTGAAAATACATAATAATATGTATTTACAGATTGCTCTATGGATTTTGCAAAATTGGTAATTCCGTTTCCAGATTTATGCGAATCCCTAAATATTAACTTCCCGTATCTGTACTGTCCAGTTGAATTTACAGTAGCATAAGGAGAAATTCCAGATTCCAGTATTCCCATTCCCGTTACCGCTTTAAAAGTCGATCCTGGTGGATAAAGTCCAGCAATTCCCTTATTAACAAGCGGCTTTGCCTTTGAATTTACCAGTTCAGTCCATTGATTATCAGGTATTCTCGAACTCAATAAATTCAAGCTGATTTCAGGATTACTTACAAATGTAATTATTTTTCCAGTTTTAGCTTCCATTGCAATAAAAACTCCACTTTTACCTGAAAATGCATCTGTCATATATTTTTGCAATTCCATGTCAATTGACAAGTAGACATTTTTTCCTGCAACACTTTCTGTTGCCTCCACTTGCCTTATGACATTTCCTTTAGCATCAACTTCAACATTTTCCCTACCGTCTTGACCTTTCATTTCCTTGTCGTAAGAACGTTCAACACCTTTTTTACCAATCAGGTCACTATTTCTATATCCATCCTTTTCCAGATCCTTGAATTCCTTTTCACTAATAGGCTTTACGTATCCAATAACATGTGATGCAAGCGCATCTTCAGGATAAAATCTCTTATTATACTCCACAATGTCGATTCTGTCATTATTAATTTTTTCAATTGCCCTTAATGCCACCTGCTTGTCTAAATCTTCAATAACAAGTATCTTTTTATCAGTTCCCATTCTTTGCTGCTTATAAAATCTATCTATAAGATAGTCAACCTGGTATCCTGTAAGCTGGCTTATAGTATTTATATCGCCCATTGTTTCCTTAATCCGTTTTGCCACAGCCTTACGTTCGTTAGCAAGCCTAGCATCCATCTGTTCTGGCGTCATTCCCTTAACTTCCTTTAAAAGTTTCAAGTCATTTGGATCTAACGTATATGTATGCATATGAACCAGCTGATATCCTGTTGTATTTTTAGCAAGCAATTTACCTTCCCTGTCGTAAATTTCTCCACGTGTAGCCTTTATTATATTTGTTCTAATTCTATTTTGCAATGCCTGTTCTGCATATTGTGAAGCCTCTAATATCTGCAATGTAAACAGACGTGCAATTAATATTAGAAAAACAGCTCCGACAAGAATAAGAAAGGCAATAAATCGTACATTTTTCTCTTCTTTATCTAATTCTCTCATAATTTTCCTCTTTATAACTGTTATCTATTCTGTTTCCTCGTTTCCTTCATTCACGCCATTATAAAAATCATCCAGTCTGTAGTAATCTCTAGCATCTTTACTAAACACGCTTATAACTATATCTCCGGCATCAATAAGAACCCAGTTAGCCTCCTCAAGCCCTTCCACATTTTTCACATTTTCAAGGCTTTTCTTTATATCAGTCGCTATCGCTTCAATATTTCTAGAAGAACTCCCAGTACACAATATTGAATAATCAAAAAATGGCGATTTTCCTCTCATATCATACACTTTATATCCTGTGCCTTCTTATCCTCCATAATATCAATTATTTCCTGAACTTCCTTTTCATAATTGTTATTCAATTCACTCATTCCCTGAACTTCCTTTCTTTTTTTATATTTTTTTATTTATCAAATTATTTCTGCTTTAATTTTTTTATTTAAAAAAATCAATACAATTTAAGTTTAACTATAATAACTGATTTGACTAAAAACAAGTATTAATCAAAAATTTAGTCAAAAAGAAAAATGGGCATCAAATAAAAAATTATTAATAATTAACTTAAAAATATTTAATAATTGCACAAAAAATCCTTGTATAAATTATTTATTACTGCTATTGTATATTATATTATATATTCAGCTAATTTTCAATTTATTTCTTAATTTTAGTAAAAATAAAAAAAGCTATATAAAAAAATTAGCAATAATGCCACAGACAACAATTGCCGCAGTTTCTGCCCGCAAAATCCTTTTTTTCCCAAACTAATTTCTATTGCCTTATTATTTTTTTTAGAAAATCAACTTCATCCGCTGTAATTCCACCTTCAGGCCCAATTATATACAAAATATTCTTATCTTCTTTTTTTTATTATTTCTGATAAAGATTTTAGATTCACCACTATTTTTCATAGGCAAAAAAATTATTTTTATCATATTTTTGATAATCAATTTCGAAAGTTTCTTTACAGGTGTAATTTCAGTAAATTTCACTCCTCTGCATTGTTTCAACGTTTCCCTTGCAACGACATCCCATTTTTTTCCTTTTTTTCATTAATTTTTACAACAACTCGCTCAGTTTTTTTAAAGGAATTATCCTATTTACACCAATTTCCGTCAATTTCTGTATTGCTAAATTCATTTTGTCATTTTTCAAAATCCCCATCGCAATATCAATATTTATACTCAAAGAATAACTGTCTTCTTTTTTTCCAATATTTTTACAGCTATTTCCTTTTTTTGAAATTTCAGCAATTTTTTTGTAAAATATTCATATTCCCGTCAATTACCCGCAATTCATCACCTATATTTAAACGATATACATTTTTGAACGTGATTACAGTCTGATCTGTCTTTTATCAAAAATTTTTTTCCATTATTTTCATCAATATTTTCTTTTTCCGCTATTACTGTCAACAACAGTTTTTCACCTCATTTTTTTCACTTTAATATCATTTTCCACTTAAATAACAGATTTACTATAAATTCTTTTGAAAAAGTTCAAAATCCAATAGATATATTCAATAACCTAAGTTTTTTTATTTTTTTACAAGATGTCAAGATCCCTTGCTCCAGTATATTTTTTTGTTATCGAACAGGTCTATTATAGTTTCTGCTTTTTAATTGGAATTCAGTATCAATTATTATCTTTAAATTTTTATTTTTTTCCGCTAAATATTTTTTCAATTCCTAAATGGTTATATCCTAATTCTGTCACAACTCTTCCACGTGGAGTTCTTTTTATAAACCCAATTTTTACAAGATATGGCTCATAAACCTCTTCAATTGTCCGTCTGTCCTCCCCGAGCAAAAGCGACAAAGTTTCGATTCCAACAGGTCCTCCATTATAAACATTTATAATCGACAGCAAAATATTCCTGTCAAGCTCATCCAGGCCATTTTCATCCACTCCTAGCAATTTCAGGATTCCATCCACGCTTTCCTTTTCCAGAACTCCCGAACCTTCCACAAGCGCAAAATCCCTTGCCCTTTTCAATAACCTATTAGCAATTCTAGGCGTTCCTCGACTTCTTTTGGCAATTTCCGTAATTCCATCCTCATCATAGGAAATATCAAGAATATTCGCCCCTCTTCGTATAATTTCCTTTCAATTCTTCCAGCTTATAATATTCCATCCTATGAGTAACTCCAAATCTATCCCTAAGCGGCGTACTCAACTGCCCTGCCCTTGTAGTTGCCCCAATCAACGTAAATTGCGGCAATTCCACACGTATACTTCTAGCAGACGGCCCTTTCCCAATAAGAATATCCAGTTCTCCGTCTTCCATCGCAGGATACAAAATTTCCTCCACAGATGTATTCAATCTATGAATTTCATCAATAAATAAAATATCATTTTCCTCCAAAGACGTCAAAATAGCCGCCAAATCTCCTGCCTTTTCCAGCACAGGCCCAGTTGTCACCTTCAGATTCACTCCCATTTCCGTAGCAATAACTCCCGCAAGTGTAGTTTTCCCTAGCCCTGGAGGCCCATAAAGCAAAATATGATCCAGCGACTCATTCCTTATTTTAGCAGCTTTTATAAATATATTCATCTTCTCTTTCAAATCCTGCTGGCCAATATATTCCTTAAAAGTCCTTGGCCGTAAACTTTTCTGAATATTGTCCTCTCCCAATTCCTTAGGTTCCAATATTCTTTCTTCATTCATTTTTTCTCCTCAATAATTCTTTAAATCCTCTAGTCTAATTGTTTTTATTTAAAATATTATTTTATATCTGTTTTAATAACAGCATTATAAAAAAACTGAAATAATGCGATTATTCCTCCCAATACTCCACCAATAATTTCAATATGCTTTTAATTCATTCTTAGACACAGACAAAATTATTTTTTTCCATTTCTTCTAATGAGAAATTTTTTTCATTTTTTTCAAGCATGATTTCCTTAAAAATCAATTTTGTCTTCTGCAATTTTTAAAAATTTCCTCCACTATTTCCTCTTTATTTTCTAAAATTGCCTTTTTAAAATACGCTTTTATTTTTTTCAATTACTGAATCATTTAAAAACATTTTTTTAATAGCGGATTTTTTCTAATATGCTTTTTTTCAGCTTTTTCTCCTATAATTTTTGTCCAATAGTTTATCCAAAAACTTCATCATTTATAACATCGCTGTCTTTTAACTTTTTCAGTAATGTATTTTTACTGAAATAAGCTCCTTTTCTATCGTTTCCGCTATATTTTTCTGAAATTTTATCTCTATTTTTTTGGGAATTAATCCCTGTATTTTTGAAAAAAATAGGAAGTTTACTTCCTTATAGAGCCTAAATAACAATTTTATAGCCAAATAATTTGTAAACCATCCTATAAGTATTCCAACAAAAACCATTATGGCAAGCTGGATTAACAAATTTTCCAATTTTTCCTCCATTTTTTAATAGATAACTAATCTATCAGTATCAAGGGAATTTTTAACCCTTGTTATTTAACCAACTATTGCTTTTCCATATTCCTTGCATTTTTCAATTTTTTCATCATCATCAACAGCCAAATGAATAATAAGCCCGTCATTCACGACAGAAAGCCCTTCATTTATAATTTCCTCACGCCAAGTTTCCATCCAGCCACCTTGTCCCCAATCATAAGAACCAAATAGCCCAACTGTTTTACCAATGATTTTATCCTTTATTCCTTCAAAAAATTCCACCATTTCCGGTGCAATTTCCTCTGCTCCAACTGCAGGCGATCCAAATGCAATAAAATCCGCATCTACTGCACTCTCATCAGCCTCTTCCACATTTATAAGTTTTACAGCAGTTCCAGCACTTTCTGCACCTTCACCAATATATTTCGCCATTTCTTCAGTATTTCCAGTACCTGTATAATAAATTATATTTAATGTTGACATATTTCCCTCTTTTCTCTTTACTTATTCAATTTTCACAGCAGAAATGTTCGATTTTTTTCTATTCAAAAAGGCAAGACTCCTTGCTTCAGTATATCTATTTCATTAAATTCTAAGTTTGCATAGTTATCGAACAGTTCTAATCTCTTATCTCGCAATTTATTGAAAATTATAACTTTACAAAAAAATTTTTATTAATGCAGCATTTATTTTGTCAATTCATAAGTATCTCTTGCAATTACAAGTTCTTCAGCTGTTTCAATCTTGTAAATTTTAACTTTTGAATTTTCTGTAGACAATTCTACATTTCCTGGTAATCTTTTTGCATTTTTTTCTTCATCCAACTCAACTCCAAAAAATGAAAGCCCTTCACAAATTTGTTTTTTAGCCCCAACTAGAATTTTCTCCAATTCCACCAGTAAAGGCAATAGCATCAACACCGTTCATTGCCGCAACATAAGCTCCGATATAAAGCTGTATTCTGTAGCAGAACATGTCATAAGCTAAAATAGCCTTTTCATCTCCAGCCTTTTTAGCCGCATCTAAATCACGGAAATCCGAACTAGTTCCAATCATTCCTAAAATTCCAGATTTCTTATTCATTCTGTTATTCATTTCATCCAAAGATAATCCTCTTTTTCTCATAACATAAATAACAGAGGCAGGGTCTACATCCCCAGTTCTAGTTCCCATCATAACTCCTGCAAGCGGTGTCATTCCCATTGACGTGTCTACAACTTTACCATTTTGAACCGCTGAAATACTCGCTCCATTTCCAAGATGGCAAACTATAATTTTAGAATCTTTTTTACCTAGCATTTCTTGTGCCACTCCACTTACATATCTATGAGAAGTCCCGTGGAAACCATACTTTCTAACTTTTAATTCTGTATAATCTTCATAAGGGTAAGGATACATATATGCCTTTGCCGGCATTGTTTGATGGAATGCAGTATCAAATACAACTACATTTTTCTTTCCAGGAAGTAATTTTTGAATAACTTTTATTCCCATTATATGGGCTGGATTATGCAGTGGTGCAAGCGGTGCGATTTTTTCAAGATTTTTTATAACTTCATCATCTACAAGTACAGATTTTTCATAATATTCTCCACCGTGGACAATTCTATGCCCTATCGCATCAATTTCATCTGTGCTTGCTATTACTCCAATTTTCTCATCTTGAAGCGTCTTTAATATCAATTCTACCGCAACTGTATGATTTTCCATAGGAGTTTCCAGTTCACTAATTTTTTCACCAGTTATTAAATTTTTATAACTGAAAATTGGATTTGCAATTCCTATCCTCTCACAATTTCCCTTAGCTAGCGACTGTTCATTAGTCATATCAATAAGTTCAAATTTTGCAGATGAACTTCCACAATTTATTACTAAAATTTTCATGTTATCCTCCAAATTTATGTCTTTATTTTTTTCTATAAATTACAAGTTACTATAAATCTTTTTCGATTAATTCTCATAATACTAAAATTGTTAGAAATAAAACTTTTTCTACTATTTTTTTTGACAAGGAGGATTGACCTCCTTGCTGCTATAATTACTATTATTGCTTAACTATTAACAACCTATATCATATAAATTCAATTTTAATTATTTTTTGTCAAAAAAATTACATTTCAGATTCCACAGCTGTAATTGCCACAACTTCCACAATATCTTCTACGCTGCATCCTCTCGACAAATCGTGAACTGGTCTTGCCAACCCTTGAATCAATGGTCCCAATGCCTTTGCCTTTGCCAATCTTTGCGTTAATTTATAACCAATATTTCCTGAATCCAAATCAGGGAAAATTAATACATTCGCCTGTCCTGCTACTTTTGAGTTTGGAGCTTTTGCAGCAGCCACTTCTGGCACAATTGCCGCATCCAGCTGTAATTCCCCATCAAAGTCGAAATCAACGTTTCTAACTTTCAAGATTTCAATTGCTTCCCTAACTTTGCTTACAGACACTCCATCTGCACTTCCCTTTGTGGAAAATGATAGGAATGCCACTTTAGGTTCCTTTATTCCAGCAGTAAATCTAGCTTTTTCAGCTGCAGAAATTGCAATATCGGCTAGCTGCATTGCTGTAGGATCAGGGATTACTCCACCATCTGAATATACAAATGTTCCATTATCTCCAAATTCAGGCGTATTTGTTATCATAACAAAAGAACTTGATACTGTCTTTAGTCCTTGTCTTGGTCCAATTACATGAATTGCCGCTCTTAAAACGTGTGCTGTTGGAGAAGATGAACCTGCCACCATTCCATCAACTCTGCCTTGATGTACAAGCATTGCCGCAAAATATCTTGGATCTGACATAAGTATCGCTTTTGCAGTTTCAAATGTCATTCCCTTTTTTTTTCTTCTTTTTTTCAAAAGTTCCGACATAGCATCAATTGTCGCACAAGAGTCAGGATTGTAAAATATCGCACTCTCCAACGAAACACCAATTTTAGCCGCTCTTTCCTTTATTTCCTTTTCATTTCCAACCAAAGCAATTTTTGCAATTCCTTCGTTAATAATTTTCTCAGTTGCCTGCAAAACTCTTTCATCTTCTGTTTCAGGTAAAATAATAGTTTTGTTTAATTTTTTAGCCTTTTCCTTCAATTCATTTGTCAATGTATTCATAAATTCATTTTCCTTTCTCAATTTTTTTATTAATCAAACATAGCTTCAACAAATTCCTTTGTATCAAATTCCCGTAAATCCTCAATTCCTTCTCCAACACCTATAAATTTAATCGGTTTTTTCAGCTCTTCTGTAATTGGGAAAATAATTCCACCTTTTGCTGTTCCATCAAATTTTGTCAAAATAATTCCTGTCAAATCTACAATTTCATTGAATATTCTAGCTTGCTCCAGCCCATTTTGCCCAGTCGTGCTATCAATTACAAGCAACGTTTCAAAGTCTGTTTCTCCAGACTGCTCACGTATAATTTTATTTATTTTTTCAAGCTCTTTCATCAAATCACGTTTATTGTGAAGTCTTCCAGCCGTATCCAGTATCGCCACATCAAATCCACGATTTTTAGCAGTTTTTACAGTATCAAAAATTACAGCGGCAGGATCGCTTCCATGTGCCTGCTTTATAACTTCCACGCCAGTCCGTCTCCCCATTCCTCAACTTGCTCAATCGCAGCCGCCCTAAATGTATCTCCAGCTCCAATAATAACCTTTTTTCCGCTATCCTTCAGTTTTTTCGCTATTTTCCCAATGGATGTAGTTTTTCCAACTCCATTTACACCAACAATCAAAAGAATGTTCAGCTTTCCATCATGCAATTTCAATTTTGTATTATTTTCATCATTATAAATAAGTTTAGCCTTTAGCAATTCCTTTAATTCCTCATAAATTTGCTCTGATGTTTTCAATTTTTTTCGTGAAACCGATTTTTCCAATTCTTCCACAAGCTGCATTGTCATATTCATTCCAATATCCGATTGAATCAGCAGTTCCTCCAATTCTTCATATAAATCGTCATCTATCGTTTTCCCCAGAAGCATTTCCTTCAATTTCCCGAAAAATCCCTTCTTAGGCGTTGCCAGCCTGTCTTTTAACGGTTTTAGCTTAGGCTTTTTCTTAGTCTTTTCACTTTCCTCAAAACCGCTTTCATCTAATTTACTTTCAGTCTTTTCTTTTGTTTTCTTGTCAACACTCTTTTTACTCTCATCTTCAAAGTCTTTACTTTCAGCATTTCCACTTTCAAGATTCTCAACTTCAGAATTTCCGCTAACTTTATTATCTTTTTTTAAGATTTCATCAGCTGCTTTTTTTATTTCATTTTCTGTTTCTTTTTTTATTTTTTTCTATCTCTTTTTCACTTTCCTGAATTTCCTTGTCCAGCTGATTTTTCCAGTTTACTCTTTTTGCTCTTCCTCGCCTTTTTTTCTTTTTTTCCAAATTTAAAAAAATTTTTTTCAGCATTGTTTTTTTATCCCTTTCCGCCTGTGATTTTTTTCCAAATAATCTGGCTTTAAATTAAAAAAATATCAGTTTTTTTATAACATTATCATCCCTCAAATTTTCATCCAAAAAAACATTTCCACATAAGTCATCGTATTAATCGCCAAATTCTTATCCTCAAATATTTTTTTACAAAATATCCCAATTTATCCAATATTTTAGCCTTATAATTAAAAACCGCATCTCCAATCAAATAAATTTTTTTATTATTTTCTTTATCTTGCTTATTTTCAATTATTTCCTCAATTACATTATCCAGCTTTGTAACCTCGTAATTTTTCACTAACTCCAGCTTTCTTCCAGCCTTTCCATTAAAAGTTTCATAAGCCGCGCAATAAATTTTTTCCTTCCGAGAATCAATCAATGAATATATTTTCACATCCTCATCATTTTCCAAATTTACCTTCAAATTGTAATATCCTTGAAACCCAAGCGCATCCAATTCATTCACTTCATAAAAATTCACACTTCTTCCAAAAAAAAGTCCCTTAACAACTGAAATTGCTATTCTAACCCCTGTAAACGAACCAGGCCCAATCGGAACAAGCACATTTTCAATTTCATCCAGCTTTTTCCCAGTCCATTTCAAAAGACTGTCAATTTGTTCTAAAATCGTAGTAGAATGTGTCTTCGCCATTTCCACATGAATTTCCCCCAAAAGTTTATCCTTTTCATAAAGCGACAATCCAGCCAGCTTAGTCGTAGTCGTCATCGCAAATGTCAACATATTTTTTTCTCCATTTTTTATTTTTTTAATTTATAATTATTTAAAAGCTATTCAATCTCATAATCTACTTTTTTTCCATCCAAAATCCTATAAACCGCCACTTCCCGAGCTGCATCCGAATAATGATTTATCTCAACAAACACTGCATCTTCAGGCAGCTCCTCCAAAAATCTTATCTGCCCATTCAATAATCACAACACTTCCATCTTCTCCAATATAATCCTCAAACCCAATCTCATAAATTTCCTCAGGATCACTAATTCTATAAACGTCAAAAATGATACACAGGCAAATCTCCAGAAGTATACTCAATAACATAAGTAAATGTCGGACTTTTTCACATTTTCTGTAATATTATAACATTCACAAATTTTTTTAGTAAACATAGTCTTCCCAGCTCCCAAATCTCCAATAAGCCCCAGACAACCACCGTTTCTTAATTTTTTTCTGCTAATTTTTTTTGCTAATTTATTTATCTCATTAAATGTTAATATTTTATTTTTTTCATAATTTTTCTCACTTCTAAATTTCAATTAAATTCTATTTTTTTATACTAAAGTCCATTTAAATAACAAATTTATTACAAACTTTTTCTAATTAAAGGATATAAACCTAATATTTTCAAATAATTAAAATATAATTTTTATTTTTTTAATTTTAATATAGTCTAATTCAAGCTAATCCGTCAGAGCATTTTTTTCTGTGCTGACAAAACTGTTTGAGCATAGCGAGTTTTTTTGTCAGTGCAGGAAAATGTCGTGAACTATTAGCCATAGGTTGTAGAATTTGCGGCAATGAGCAATCCTACAAAAAAATAAAAAAAGAAAAAAACATAGTAATATGAAAAAAATATCTATTAATCAAAAATATCTAAAAAAATAATAAAAAAACAATTTAGTTGAATGATTATAAATTAGTTATTAAACAACCTTATTATAAAAAAATTTATTTTTTTATTTTTTTAAATGAAAATTTAGTATTAAATAAAAAAATATTTCATTAACAAATATTTCTTCTATAATTTTTAAAATTTTTTTATTTTTTTATAAACTTCAATAATTTTTATTAATAATTTCAGTTGTGGAAATATTATCCACAAAGGATAAAATCTTTACTTTTCCGCCATTTTTTTCAACAATTTTTGTTTCTGGCAAGTCTTCTTTTTTGTAATCTCCACCTTTTACGTGAATATCTGGCTTTAAAATATCCAGCAGTTTTTCTGGTGTCTTTTCATCAAAAATCACCGTATAATCCACAAATTTCGTACCCAAAAGCACAAAAGCTCTATTTGTTTCACTATTTATCGGTCTTTTATCTCCCTTGTTCACTTTAACCGAAGCATTGCTATTTACACCAACAACCAAAACATCGCCTAAATTTCTAGCTTCCTCTAGATAAGTCAAATGCCCAATATGCAGGATATCAAAAACTCCGTTAGTAAAAACTACCTTTTTCCCAGCCTTCTGCAATCTCACTATTTCATCTCTCATTTTATCAGCTGTCAGCAAATTATCCTTAAAACTTTTTCCCAATTTTCTCTCCAATATATTTATCTATTTATAATTATAACGTATTTAATTCATAATTTACTCAATCCCTAAGTTTATTTAATTTTTAAAAAGGTTTGAGCATACATCAAATTATACCACATTTTTTTCCAAAAAAAGAAAAATTTTTTTCTATTTTTTCAACTTTTTATTTTTTTCTAATTTCAATAATTTTTGTTTTTAAGAAGTTTTAAGTATATTCTGACAATTTTTTTCATCAAAAAAAGAAAAAGAAGTATCAGCTTACTGCTTTTTACTTCTTCTAACATTTATAAAATTTTTATCTATTTTACAAATTAGAATATATTTACTAAAATTGTAATAGTCCATTTTCATCAGATTTAAAAATCTGGTTCTCAAGCCACTTCCCAATAATATCCCGTCTAAATTACAAAAATACACATGATATCCACCCAAAAAAATACATCTTAAGGTTCTTTTACAATCGTCACTCCTGCTTTTTTTACAAATTCAACAATTTTATCTACATCATCTTTATTTTATACATTGTATGTTAAAGTAATTCCTTTAAATCTGTTATCAGCATTTCCACTTCAATTTTATCTTCAAGCTCAATGTCCATAATGTATCCCCATAGTATATTTGTTTGTTCTGCTGCAAATTTTTTATTTATAATCATAGTTACTTCCTGTAAATCCGTTAATCCAATGTCTGGTCCTGCTGTAATGCTTAACAGTATCTTTCTCGCTTTTGGAAGATTTTTTATAAAAGGGCTATCTATTATTTGTTCTGTAGCAAGTTTTACCTTATCCTGCCCTTCACCTTTACCAAATGCTGTTATGCCTTCTCCTGAATTTCCTAGCATTATTTTTTTACATCATCAAAATCAAGATTCACTACCCTTGTTTTTTTATTAGATTTATTATAAATTCTACATTTTTTTATAAAAAAATTTTCATCTCTTTTTTTCAAATAATTTATCAAAAGTTGCACTAGAATCTGCTTCCACTAATTTTTTAAGAGGCAAAACTATAACAGTATCAGAAACTTCTTCTAATTTCTTGATTTCATCATTTTCTCCATTTGAATTAATTGATGTAGCAACTACAACTACTGTCAATATTCCCATTGTTTTTGCAACTTCTGAAACAACACAGGCTATCTCGTTATTCTTCTTTTCCGACATTTCCGTCAAAATAAATACTAAATCTGTATTTTTCAATGCACCTTGAACCTTCTCGCTTAAATCTTCAGAAGCCAACATTTTTAATTCTACATTCAATTTATCCAAATTCTCTTGATTTGTGTCAATTCCCACAAATTCAACTTCCGTAATCTCTTTTTTCATCATCTTATTCAAGACATTATTTCCCATCGTACCGATTCCAACAACTTTTATTTCAATACCGTCCATTTTTCTTCTCCTTTATATATAAAGTTTTTCTTTTTCTAGATTTTAACATATTTTTTTATCAAATATATTAGAACTTTTTTTACTATTTTTTTTATACAATTTCGCCTTTTCTTCTAATAATAATAAAAAGCTACCATAACGGATAGCTTCATATTTAAAGTTGCTTTATTTTTAAGGTAGTGCAGTATCTATTTTTTTTACTTTTTTTCTTTTTTTTATTTATAAATTTATAAATTATTTTTTTATTAATTGCGAAAATCTGTTGCAATCAAATATACTTTTACACAGCTCCCTTTTTGTTCAAAATCTTCAGGATTTTCAAATTTAGTTTCTTCAAAGACTGTTCCCCATGCGAGAAATAAGTCTGGATTTTCGGAACTTTTGGCTACTGCTGTGGCGATTTTGCTGATTTCTTCTAGGCGTATGTCGTTTCCTGAGGTTATGTTCATTAGTATTTTTCCTGCTCCTTTTATTGAACGGTCTAGAAGTGGGGTATTTAGTGCCTGTTCTACTGCTTTTTTTACTCTGTCCTCTCCGTCTGCTTTTCCAAAGCCCAATACTGTTTTGCCTGAATTTTGCAATATAGACTTAATGTCTGCAAAGTCCAAATTTACAATTCCCTGTTTTTTTATTAAGTCCAGTATTCCCTTTACAATTGTTACAAAGGCTTTTTCTCCTTTTTCATAGATATTTGCTAACGAAAGGTTTGCATATAAATCATTTAATTTTTGATATGGAATAACTATTACAGTATCAGCGAAATGTTTTAATCTTTCCTTTCCCTTTTTAGCAAGTTTTATCTTATTCCGGTTTTCAAAATCAAAAGGCTTTGACACTATTGCAACCGTTAGTATATTCATAGATTTCGCAATTTCTGCCACAGCTGATGAAAGTAGCATTCCTGTTTTTTCTCCCATTTCAGCTATTATAAACACCATATCTGCATTTTGAAATTCTTTTTCTGTTTGTTTTCTTAAATCCTCCATCGCTTCAAATGAAGTTATTGACGACACAAATATTTTCTTGGGAACTTTTGAACTGTCTAAATTCAGCTTTTCCGTATCTATCGTTATAAAATCAGCCTTTACAATGTTATTTAATATCATTTTATTTATTACATTACTTCCTGTTTTTCCCAAAGCCACTATTTTTACTTTTACACCATTTAACGTGTTTTTTTCATATCAGTCCCCCGACCTCTGTATTCCTACAAGCGATGTTACCCTCTATTTTTTTCCTCCTAGATAATCTATATTTCAAGACACTATTTATTAATATTTTTCTTTAATCTATTTTTTTAATCACAGTTCTTTAATATATCACAAGACCCTTTATTTTTTTATTTTAAAAAAATATTGATTTTATATTTTAACTTAACTCTTTTTTTAAAAATTATATCAAATTTGATTAGTAAATAAATAAACAAATATTATAAAATTATAGAAAAAAATATTACTATATTTCATTTTTTTATCAATTTTTGGGCTATACTATTCTTGTAGATACAAAAAAATATTTAAATATAAATCGGGAGGCGGTTTTATGAAATCTAGAAGTCTACTATTATTTTTTTAATACTATCTTTAGCTTTATTTTTCAGTAGTATTATCAAATAAAAAAACAAAAAAATCGTAAAAACAGAAATGAAAAATAAACCAAAAAAAGAAAATATGATTCAGACAGGGAACGAAAACATCAGGGAAATCTATCTTGCTGGTGGCTGTTTCTGGGGACTTGAGGCATATATGGAAAGAATCGACGGGGTAAAGGATGCTACGGTTGGCTATGCGAACGGTAAAACTGAAAAAACGAGTTACAACATTGTCGCATCAACGGATCACGCAGAAACAGTTCACGTAAAATATGATGCAAACAAAATTTCTTTGAGCAAGCTTCTTAAATATTATTTTCAAGTTGTAGATCCTACTAGCATTAATCAGCAGGGAAATGATAGAGGCAGACAATACAGAACAGGGATTTATTATACTAATCCCAAAGATAAAGAAATTATTTTACAGGAAATTGAAGAAGAGCAGAAAAAATATACAGATAAAATTCAAGTTGAAGTTCAGCCTTTGAAAAATTATATACTCGCAGAAGAATACCATCAGGACTATTTGAAAAAAAATCCTAACGGATATTGTCACATTGATGTCAGTAAGGCAGATGAAGTTATTATTGATCCAAAAGATTATCCAAAACCAAGTGATGAAGAATTGAAAAAACGGCTTACTCCACTGCAGTACAGCGTTACACAGAAAAAAAATACTGAACATTCTTTTTCAAACGAGTACTGGGACAATCATGAAGCTGGAATTTATGTGGACATAACAACAGGAGAGCCATTATTTTCCTCAAAAGATAAATATGATTCTGGCTGTGGCTGGCCAAGTTTTACAAAACCTATTTCAAAAGATGTTATAACTTATGCAAATGATACAAGTTTTAATATGGTAAGGACAGAAGTGCTTAGTCGAAGCGGAAAAGCCCACTTGGGACATGTTTTTGATGATGGGCCTAAAGACAAAGGCGGACTTCGTTATTGCATAAACAGTGCTTCAATTAAATTTATCCCATTAAAAGATATGGAAAAAGAGCATTATGGATATTTAATAAAATTAGTTCAGTAAAATGAACAGGATAGGAGATAATTTATGTTTAATCAGCCATTACTGGTAGGAAGCGTATTTTTAGGAGGGGTAGCAAGTTTTCTATCTCCATGTATTCTTCCCATTGTTCCTGTATATTTGGGAATTTTAAGCAAAGGAAAAAAAACTGTGCTTAATACCTTTCTATTTATTTTAGGTCTTTCACTTACTTTTGTAAGCATAGGCTTTAGTTTTAGTTTTCTTACGGGAATTTTCTTTAATGACACTATAAAAGTTTTGGCAGGAATAATTGTAATAATACTGGGATTACATCAGACAGGCATCTTAAAAATTTAACTTTTTAGAAAAAAATAAATCTGTAAATTTAAATTTAATTGGGAAAAATTCTTCATTACAGGCTTTTTTGCTAGGACTAACATTTAGTCTAGGGTGGACTCCATGTGTAGGCCCTATTCTTGCCTCAGTGCTTACTCTTGCAGGAGAAAAAGGATCTGCAGTCTATGGAGGGTTAATGATGTTTATATATGTCTTAGGGCTTGCCACTCCATTTGTTCTATTTTCCTTTTTCTCTCAGAAATTATTAAAAAAAGTACGAGCTTTAAATCAATACACAAACTATTTTTAAAAATTTTTGGAGGATTTCTAATTATATTTATGGGAATTTTGCTAATAATGAATAAGTTTTAGTAATTTTTATTTTTTTAAATTTTTATAAAAACAATTAGTAATCAAAATAACTTAAAAAAATAATTACAAAAAAATATTTTTAAATTTGCTATAATACAGAAAGGAAGTAATTTTTATGAAAAAAATTAATTGTAACAATTGTAACTTTGTTGAGTTTTTGGATCGATTTCATTTGGAAATACATTGCAAGGAGTTCAGTTAAAGGACATTAATAATAAACCTGTTTCCCTTAACAAGTACAAAGGTAAGAAAATATATATTAAAATGTGGGCTTCATGGTGTCCTATCTGTCTTTCGGGATTAAGCGAAATTAATTCTTTAAGTGCAGATAAAAGTAAGAATTTTACAGTTATAACAATTGCTTCTCCGGGACAAAAAGGAGAAAAACCTACAGCTAAATTTATTCAGTGGTATAAAGGGCTTAATTACAAAAATATTACTGTTTTACTGGATGAAAAGGGGGAAGTGTTAAAAAGGGCAAAAGTTTTGGGATATCCTTCAAACATTATATTAGATGGGAACTTGAATATTGTTAAAACTTTGCCGGGACATCTGACTGCTGCACAAATCAAAGGAGCTGTTAAATAAGTGTATAGTATTTTAATAATTGATGACGAACCGATTATAAGAAGAGGTATTAAAACCTTTATTGATTTTGAAAAATATAAGATAAGTGATGTTTATGAGGCAGAAGATGGTAATTCTGCCTTTAAGACTTTTTCAGAAGTCTTGCCTGACCTTGTCTTGCTGGATATAAATATTCCCTTTAAAAATGGGCTGACTCTTGCCGAGGAAATGAAAGAGCTGAAAAGTGATGTTAAAATAGCCATTATTTCTGGATACGACTACTTTGAATATGCTCAAAAAGGCTTTTAAAAAAATAGGAGTTGAAGACTATATTTTAAAAACCTGTTTCCAAAAACGGATATAAATGAGATAATTTCAAAACTTATCTATAAGCTGGAGGAAGATAAAAAAATATAACGAAGCAAGAAGAATTATTAATAAAATTAGCCAAACTGAGAAAAACTGATAAAAAAATATTTTTCCAGAGCAAGTATAAAGATATTTTAACAAAAAAATTGAAGAAAAAAATATAGTGATGTTTCCTTTTAACTTAAATTCTCTGGCTGACGAAATGAATTTGTCTTCTGGATATTTGAGTTCACTTTTTAAAAAATTTGTTTGGTATTCCTTTTCAGGACTATTTGAATAATATGCGGATGGAAAAAGGCAAAGCTGCTGCTTTTGACAACAGATCTGAAAAAAATTATCAAATTGGGGAGCTTGTAGGAATGGAAAAACTTTAATTATTTCAATTCAAAATTTAAAAAAACTTTTGGAATGACACCAAAAGAATTTAAGAAAAGTGTGTTGGAAAAAAATATGAAATTAAAAAAACTATGAGAAATTCAATGCTGTTGCAGTTATTTTTTTATTATCTTGTTGGAAATTTACTGTTTATACTTTTTTTAAGCAGCATTTTTTTATTATACTTCAAAAATATATAATAATGAACAAAGAAATTGAGTACACTAACAAAAAAATGTAATGAGTACATCACGTTATATCACACTTTATGTTGAGAAATTACAAAAATATAATTAATCTTTTGTCCGTTAATGCGGATGTTAGAAATTTTTAACATTGGGAAATAATAATTCAAAAAAAGTATTGAAAAAAATGGTCTATTCAATTCTCGATAATAATAAAGGGATAAAAAAATATTACTGTGATTGGAAAAAAATGGTAGTATTATTTCCAGTGATAAAAAAATAACGATATGAAAATATCAGCAAATATGATGAAGGAAAAAAATGGTATGTTGACGCAATAAATAATTCAGATATGCCTGTTTTTCAATCCAGTCAGAAAAAGATGAAGATTCTTCCATGAACTCTAATTCGTGGTTTTTGTCAATTAGTCGGGATATAAAAAAATTCAAAAGGAGAGAATCTGGGAGTTATTGTATTTGATATAAAAATATGAAATGTTTGAAAGGTATTTACGTTCTAATGCTTTTTGGAAGACAAAGTGACAGCATTATTATAGATAATCATGGCAATGTGATTTATTACAGAGATGTGAAAATGCTTTTGCTGATAAAAAAAGTGTCTTGCAAAAATTCTCAGAAAAGAATAAAAAAATAAAGATACATATTTATACGAAACACAGATTGAAAAATACAAACTGGAATTTAAGAAGCCTTGCAAACACAAATGACTTAGTTACCTTAAAGAAAAAAATTTCTCTCACATAGTTATTATCATTTTCCTAGTTTCACTAGCTTTTTCCTCTATTATTACATTTATCGTAATAACAAAGATTCTAAAGCCTTTAATAAAACTGGAAAAATCATATGCAAAAATTTTGAAAAATAATCTATGGGAATTTCATTTAAGTGAAAAAAACAGGCTATGAAGTTCAGAACCTTGTAGAACATTTTAATATAATGGTTGAAAAAGATAAAAATATTTGCGGGAATATGAAATAAAGGCTCTACACAGCCAGATTAATCCACATTTTCTGTATAACACGCTAGATACAATCATTTGGATGGCAGAATTTGAAGACAATGAAAAAAAGTAATCAGCATTACAAAAATCACTTGCAAACTATTTTTAGGCTTTCCCTTAGCAACGGACACGAAAAAATACCGTTAAAAGATGAAATTATGCACACTAAAGAATATTTATTCATACAAAAGCAGAGATATGAAGACAAACTTTCCTATTTTTTCAACATAGAAGACGAAAGCCTTCTTTCCATCAAAGTTCCAAAAAAATCATAATCCAGCCAATTGTAGAAAACTCTATCTATCACGGAATAAAAAACCTTTCTGGAAACGGAATTATCACAATAGACGTTTACAGACAAAACAGCACTGTCAATATCTCAGTCAAAGACAACGGAATAGGCTTTGAAAAAGCCAAACAGTTCAAAAAAAGCAAGACAGGCGGTGTAGGAATTCAAAATGTCGATAAAAGAATAAAATTCTATTACGGCAAAAATTACGGAGTATTTATAAATAAAGACAGCAAAACCGAAGGAGCAGAAGTAATTATAAAAATTCCTTTTAAATCAAGTTTGTAATGTATTCTCACTCCCTTTTTAAAAATCAAAAAAATTAAACTCTTGTTTAAAAAAATAGTTTTTTTTATAATGTTATTCTAATTTCACAATTATCATAAAAAAATATGTTATAATACAAAAAGAATGTACGGAGATGATAAATATGAGAAAATTGATTTTACTTGTAATTCTTTCAATAACTACAGTAAGTTGTGGTTTATTAGATCCAAAATTATGGGATGAGGCTCGTGAAAGAAGAAGAGAAAGAGGCGTGAAATGTTATGAAAAACGAAGTGGGTATATTTATTGTGTAGATAGGGATGGAAATAGAGTTTACTAACAAATTATTTTTTGTTGATTGGAGTTGATGAGTTTGAAAAAATTGATTTTGATTACCGTTTTGGGAATGGCCGTGGTTAGTTGCAGTCTGTTTAGTCCTTCAAGATGGGCAGAATATGAAAAAGATAGAGCAGGAAGCGGAAGAAGATGTTATGAAAAACGAAGTGGATATATTTATTGTGTAGATAGGGATGGAAATAGAGTTTACTAACAAATTATTTTTTGTTGATTGGAGTTGATGAGTTTGAAAAAATTGATTTTGATTACCGTTTTGGGAATGGCCGTGGTTAGTTGCAGTCTGTTTAGTCCTTCAAGATGGGCAGAATATGAAAAAGATAGAGCAGGAAGCGGAAGAAGATGTTATGAAAAACGAAGTGGATATATTTATTGTGAAGAAGGAAATGGAAATCGTTATTAATAAATCATTATGTGAAGAAGTGGAATTTTTGAGATTCTGCTTCTTTTTTGCTTTTGAAGAAAAGAAAAAACATAGTAATGTGGAAAAATATTTATTAATCAAAATATACAAAAAAATACCCTAATTATTTTAATTAGAGCATTTTCCTAAAAAATTCATTTTACTATTTTGTTCCAAATATTCTATCTCCTGCATCTCCCAATCCTGGATAAATATACGCATTTTCATTGAGTCCATCATCGATTGCCGCAATGTATAAGTCAACATCAGGATGTTTTTCAGTAAATTTCTTTATTCCTTCAGGAGCACTAATGATACAAAGCACAGTTATGTTTTTTACGCCTTTTTCTTTCAAATAGTCAAGTGTGTAAATCATTGAACCACCTGTTGCAAGCATTGGATCTACTACGAAAACTTGACTTTCGACAACGTTTGTTGGCATTTTTGCGTAATAATAGACCGGCTCTAAAGTTTCTTCGTTTCTGTAAACTCCCAGATGCCCTACTTTTGCATTTGGAAGAAGCTGCAGTATTCCATCTATCATTCCAAGTCCTGCTCTTAGGATGGGAACTAATGTTATTGGTTTATCCAGAACTTTTGTAGTAGTTTTCTGAATAGGAGTTTCTGTTTCAATCTCCTTGAGCGGCAAATGTTTTGTTGCTTCATAAACCATAAGTCCTGCTATTTCGTTTAGGCTTTCCCTAAAAAGTTTAGTATCTGTATGTTTATTTCTCAAATTTGAAAGTTTATGTTCAATTAGTGGATGTTTCAATTCAAAAAAACTGCCATTAATAATCACTCCGTTCTTTTTTTATATTCAAACTACTTTTTCATTTTTATACCCAAATTCCATTTAAAAAAACAGAAATTATATCTTATATTATTTACTGACAAGGAAGCTTGACCTCTTGCGAGAAAAATTATAATTAATTTGCTATTTAAATTGGAAGATAGTATAAAATTATATTTTTTACAAAATAATATCTTCAACAGGCAAAATAACTGCTCCCATCGAAATTCCACGACCTAAATCTATCTTCATAATTTTAATAATCCGTATAATCTCTTGTGCGTGCCTGTCTTCCAAATAAGTAACTAAAATACTGTCTGTCCCTGGCCAAACATGTGTATTAAAATGTTTAAAAGTCTTACTCCATGAGCTATGAATAGCTGGAACTATAAAATATTGATCTATTCCATACTCTCTTAATTCTTCTTTCATTTTTTTCCGTATAAAATGAATCAAAATATATTTCTAATCTTTTCACAAAAATTCTCCCTCTAATTTTTCTGAACCTCCCACGACTAAAGTCGCAGGGTTCTAAAATCTTTAAAAAAATATTCAAAAAAATTTTTCTAAGAAGTTTGATAGCTTTACACTACCCTTATTCTTTTAGGCATGTCCAGCTCACCTCTATTGTATAGGATACTTAAATCCACAACTTTACTTTTCCTTAATATGTTTAATGCTCCATTACAATCTGCATTTATGAGTTTACCTGCGCTTGTTTGATATAGTCCTCTTTTTATCCTTTTTTTCCACTGAATATATATTCTTTTTGATTTTTCTTTATCATATATTGGGATTTCATCTCCATCAAAGAAACTTGCTTTTTGATGTATAACTTTCTTCTTGCAGCTTAAATTCTATTCCATATAGTTTACATAGATATATTAATTTATCTCTTAATTTTCCATATGGTATATTTACAAAGTTCTGATTATTTATACTTCTTATATTTGAATTTCTTTGAAAATCTTCATTATATCCTAGAACTAGTTTTCCTATATCATTATTAAGACAATAATTTACAATTATTCTTGCTGCTTTTGAAAGATAATCATTTATACGATTATTTCTTTTTTTCTAACTATTCTTTTTTTGCCTTAATGTTATATGCTCTATCTTTTGCTTATCTTTAATGCTTTTGCAATTTTGCATTTATCTTATTATAGTATTGATTTATTGATTTTAATTTTCTACCATCTATTATAAATGATGCTCCATTATTAGTTACACAAGTACAAAAATTATCTATACCTAAATCAATTCCTAGTGCATTTTCTTTATTTAATTCCCTTTGAACCTCTTCTACCTCATAAGTATATTGAATTTCAAAGTACCTAGAATGTTGTTTTTGGTATTATTCTAATCTCTTTTATTTTCTTGCCTTTTTAATACTGGTGGCAGCTTAATTTTAACTTCCTGATGAGTTTTCTTAAACGAATTTGAATAAGGAACTATCAGAATATCATCTTTTAATCTTACAAAACCTATAACAAGAGTAGTAAAAACCATCTTTAGCAAGATATTTAGGTAATTTTATATCTTTAAAATTATATTGACCATTCTTAGCAAGTTTTAAAAGTCCAAAAAAATGATTTGAAACTTCCGTCTACTTCTTTTTAGAATTTGCTGAGCCATGTTAGAATTTAACTTCTTATAGTTCTCACTATTTTTTTAAGCATTTTATAGTTTTTCATTATAACTTAAATACTTTTTTTATTTTTCAAAAATAGTATTGTCTAATATTATATATAGCTTGATTCTTTAAATTCTTAGCTATATGGCACAAATATTTTAAATTCCTAAACTCTTTCTTACTAAGATGTTTTTACTTGTTGTTTTAAAGTTAAATACATAGATATCACCTCCTTTTCATCAGAGATATTATACCATACATTCTACATTTTATCTGTCAAAAAAGTAATATTTTTTATTTATTTTTAAATATTTTTAAAGTTTTTAAAACTCCACAACAGTGGGAAGCGTCGTTCACATAAGTGCGCTACTACTTATACAGTTCTCTTATGAACTTCTTGTTATCTCTAACAAGCACAGACTATATCTTATCCATATCCTATTTCAAGGACTTAGGCGAAACCACTTCCAATACCAATCGCTTGTATTGTCCCCCTCACGAGGGATAGTCGTTGAACTTTCCTTTTCAGGCTTAACTGCTGATTGTCTATTATATTCCTTTCTATACGTACGGCTCAATGTTTAGGATTTAACCTTGCATCATCTAGTATATTTTTTCTGCTTTCGCTACCTTCACACTTATACCATATTCTCAATTAGGTATTATGTTGTGGTCATACTAGCTTTAAGAGTTCCCAACAGTTCAGTTTATTTGTTGCACGGTTTTGCTCCGTGTCTACATACAAGTTTCCCTATACGCTTACTAAAATCTTCGTACAATTCATCTCATGACTAAAGTCGCGAGTGTTCTTGTACTATTTAATAAAAATTAACTTTTATAAGTTACCAAACACTTTAATAAATCAAAGAATCGAATTATTTAGCATATCCTCTTCTTTCTTCTTCTTTTTCCTGTCTTCTCTTTTCTTCTTTTTCTTTTTGTTTTCTCTCTTTTCTTTCTTCAACCAACGAATATAACACTGGTGTAAAGAACAATGTCAAGATTGTACAGAATGAAAGTCCAAACATTACTGCAATCGCCATTCCTTGATAGTATCCCGAACTTCCTTTACTCGAGAATACCATTGGCAACCAACCTAATACTGTTGTAAGCGTTGTCATTAAAATTGGTCGTAGTCTTGAACCACAGGCTTCTACTAAGGCATCATGAATCGACCAGCCTTTTTTCCGCAATCCCGCAACGAAATCAAGCATTACAATCGCATTATTAACCGCCATACCAAATAACATCAAGATACCAATCATAACGAACATACTAAGTTGTACTCTAGTTATCGCTAATCCTAAAATTACTCCAATCATTGATAATGGCAATGTTGTCATAATCATAAGTGGCAAGATAAATGATTCCAACTGAACCGCAAGTACTGTATAAATCAACACAATCGCAAGTAACAAGTCTTTCTTAATTTGTCCACCCATTTCAGATTGGTTTTTAGCTTGTCCTGCTACCCCAATTTTGTATCCTTCAGCTGGATTTGCCTTCTTGAATGACTGTTGAATAAATGTCGCTGCATCGTTAAATCCTTTTTGATTTATCCAAGTTTGCACCAACTGTTACAATTCTTTTACCATTTTCTGTTGAAATAGTTGACGCACTTTTCTTCATATTGCATTGTAGCAATATCTCCTAATCTAACATAAGTTCCTTTATTAGTTTTTATCTCTAAATCCATAATTTTTATTCAATGAATTTTTTTTGATTTTTTTCCAATTCCAACACTACATCCAATGTTTCTGTACTTTGAGTTACATCAATTGGATTTGCTGATCCAGATGCTGTCATAAATAGCATTTGAGTAATATCTGTTACAGTTATTCCATAACTTTCTGCTTTTACTCTGTCAACTTCCAATTTAGCTTGTGGATATCCACCTTCAGTCGATGACTTAACATCCTTAAACCAAGACTGACTCTTCATATCATTCATTATCGAATTTGCAATTCTATTTAATTCTTGTGGGTCATCACCTTCTATTTGAAACGAATAATCCTTCTGCGATAAACGACCTCCTGCTTTTTTTGTGGTGAAACCGCAAGTGTTACATTTGGTAAATCTTTTTAATTTTTTTCTCTGACACGGTTCATTGCCTTCATCGTATCTTTCTTTACATCGACATTTATTGTCGCTGCACTTTTGAGGCAATAACATTTATATCTTTAGTCGCTGGATCGCTTTTTACAACAGCTTCCATTTTATTTGCAATATCTTTTGACACATCTAAATCTAATCCTGTCGCAAGTGTCGCAACTACCGAATATTGATTATCGTCAATCGTTGGAAAGAACGTAGTTTTTACCGTTTTTCCTATTCCAAATACAACTATAACAAATGTTATTGTAACTCCAATTACCATTTTCCATCTATTTTTCCAATACTTTTGCCACTAATTCTTTATATTTATCTCTAAATGCATTAAATTTAGCAGCTTTTTCAGCATTATCTGATATTTTTTTAACATCTAAAAAAATAAACTCGAAGCCATTGAGCCCATAACATCGCAACAATAATCGAAGCTGACAACGCAAACATCATTGAAAAATGCAATACTCTTAAATACTTCCTTAGCAAGTCCTTCAAATAATATAATTGGTAAAAAAATACAAAACTGAAGTTGCAGTTGACGCCATCATCGGAAGAATTACTTCATTTGTACCCCGTATCGCTGCTACATCTGCTGGTTCGTATTAATCTGAATGTGATCGAAAAATATTATCCAGCGTAACAACTCCGTTATCTACTAATGATCCAACTGCAAGTGATAATCCCATTAACGAAACCATATTCAATGTTATCCCTTGTGTTGTAAGTAAGAAGAATGTAAACATTGCTGAAATCGGAATCAATGTTCCCACAACTAATGACGCTCTCAAGTTTTTTTCAAGAATACAAAAAAAGTACTATGATTGTAATGATAACCGCTTGTATCCCAGAACTTGCAACATTTTTTATTGATTCACTAACTTTTTCACTGTTATCAACTATTATATTATAACTAGAACCTTCTGGAAATAATGGTTTTGCTTCTTTCAAAGTTTCCTTAGCCTTTTTAGCAACCTCCACCAAGTTACCATCTTTACTCTTTTGAATCATAACGGCAACCATTTCTTTTCCATTATATGTTACATATGATGTAGGATCCTCTGTTCCATACTCAACTTTTGCCACATCAGCCAATCTAACTGTTTGATTATTTTGATTTGAAATAACGATATCCTGAATTTGATCAAGCTCTTTTAATTCTCCATCAACTTTTTAGGATAAATTCTTTCGTCCCATCAGTTATTATACCTGCTGGTGTTACCGTATTAGCTGCTTTTATTTTACTATAAATTTCTGCCGCTGACAAATTATATTCCTTTAATCTAGCTGGATCCAGCCAAACTTTAATTTGTCTTGTCGCATTACCCATTACAGAAATATTACCGATACCTCTATTTCTCTTCAATCTAGGTTGTAATGTTTCTTCAACAAATGATGTTATTAACTCTTTATTTTTTTCCCAGTAATTCCAATCATTAACGCCATGTTGGAACTCCCTGCGATATCTAATTTTTGATACTGTAGGATCTTTAAAGTTATCATCATCTGGCAATTGTCCTTTTATTTTTATCTATTTGTGTTTGAACTTGTACTTGTTTAATATCTGTATCTACACCATAGTTAAACTCTATCGTAACTACTGATGAACCATAAGATGAAGATGTTGTAATATTTTTTTAATTCCATCTACATTCAATGCCGCATCTTCAATTTTTTTAGATACTTGTGTTTTTACATCTTCCGCTGTCGCTCCAGTCCAAGTGGCATTAACAACAACTATCGGTATATCATAATCTGGTATTCTTTCCTGTTTCATACCTGTCATCGCTACCCAACCAGCAAAAAAATCATAAATATAAGTATCATCGTTGTCGACACTACTCTCTTCGTTGCAAATTCTGCTACTGTCATTTTTATCTCATACGATTGCAATAACCGTATGCTCCTTTCTCTATTTTTTTCTATTACTGCACAATATTTACTTTTTTTCATTCGCTTGTACAACATTTTGTCCATCGACAACTAACTGATCACCAGCTGTCAAGCCATCACCAGTCACTGCCGCATAAGTTTCATTTTTGATTAGAAATATTTATCGGTATCATAACTGCTTTTCCATCTCTAATAACATAAATAACTTGCTGAACTCCTCTTACTACAATCGCCTTTTTTTAGGAATAATCAACCCATCTTCAGCTCCTGTTGCAATATTTGCCTTTCCATACATTCCACTTTTTTTAACTCTCTATCTGGATTAGGAATTTAACTTTTACAATAAATTGTCTACTAGCTGAATCAGCTGAAGCTGCTATTTCATAAACTGTTCCAACAATTTCTTTACCATTCAATTCATCAACTTTTATAGTTGCTTGTGCTCCCATTTGAATTTTTTTAACAATTTCTGCTGGAACTCCAATTTCCAATTTCATTTCACTTTCATTAACCAATGTAAATAATTTTGCTCCTGCTGATACTTGTTGATGTCTTTCTAAATCCATATTTGCAATATATCCGCTAACTTTAGTTTTAATAACAGTTTTACTGTTAGTATCATTTGCTGTAGCCAAATTAGCTTGTGCCGAACTCAAACTGTTTCTTCTAGAAGATAATGCATTTACCGCTGTATTATAGTTACTTCTAGCTGAATTTAAGTTAGCTTGTGCCGAACTTAATTTTTGTTTGTGCTGTCAAGAAATCAGTTTCTGTAATTAATCTTTTATCATATAACATTTTATATTTTTTTGATAATTAATTCTCGCTTCTTCCACTGCTGCTGCTGCTGAGGCAATATTTCCTTTAGCTGCACTAATATCTCCATGTGCCGAACTAATATTAGATTCTGCCGTTCTTACATTTGAAACAGCCTCTCTAACACCAGATCTTGCCGCTTGATTATCAATCGCCACAATTACTTGCCCTGCATTCACATAATCACCATTTTTCCCGTTAATTACTACAACTTCCCCACTTGAAGTCGCTGTATACGGTATTTCTTCTATCCCTTTTTATCGACCCACTTGCCGTGTATCCCAACGACATTTGATTTTGACCAATTACTTGCACTTTTACTGGTCTTGCTGTAGATGAATTTCCTTTTGGTTTTTTCTTTCCGCATGAAACAGTAAGCAATGCTAGCACCGTCATTGCTACAATTATTTTTTTATTTATTTTCATTTTTCCTCCCTATTCTTAGTGACTTTCATTATTTATAAAAAGCCTCTAAAATCCAATTAAATTAATATTTTTTTCTCCTGTTTTTTTATATTTAATACTATTCCCTATTTAAAAAAAGTGAAAAATTACATTTTGATTATTTTATAATTCTCAGATTAAATGGTTCTTTTATTTTTACCATTTAAATTCTATCAACTTTTTCCAATTCATATCATTTCTATAAATTTTTCTATCCCTAGTCCAAATATGCTCCATATTTAGAAACTAGGAAATAATAATTCAATTTAGCCTGTGCATAATTTACTCTGGCTTGTCTTAAATTAGTTTCAGATTGCAATAAATTTTCCATTGTAATTAATCTGTAAGAATATCTTTCTTTTTCCAAATTATATGATTCTTCTGCTTTTTGCACCGCTAATTGCAATGCTGCTATACTTTTTTCCAGCGATCTTAACTGATAATAAGTTTTTCTCATATTTGCTTGAACAGTTTCCAAAGTCTGATCCACTTGAACAGCTGATATTTCCTGAGTCTTTTTCGCATAATTTACATTATTTTTTCTTGCTCCCCAGTCAAATATGTCCCAGCTCCATTTTACTCCTGCTGAAGTTGTAAAGTTTTTTGTCTTGAAAATATTTCCAAACTTATCTTGACTTTGCAATACACCATAATTTATCATTCCGCTAACTGTCGGCTTAAAATCTGCTTCCTGCACTTTTATATTTTTTTTGCTCAGATCATTTTGCTTCACAGCTATCTTATATTCTGTATTTTCCAGCGGCAATTTTGCCAAATCTTCATCCAATTTAACCGTCTTTGTAAAGTTATCCTCTACTCCAAATGGAACTATCTCGATTTGCGAGCTATTTTTCACTCCGATTAAAATTCCCAATGCCTCTTTTGAAACTTCTATATTCCCTTCCTGCTCTACAATTTGCGCTTCAATGGACGCCACGCTTCTTTCTGCTTCTGTAAGTTCTGGCTGAGTTGTCATTCTTAAATCATATAGCTCTTTTTGTGTTTTTAAATTTTCATCTAACGTTTCCTTTGATTTCTGCAATACTCCCAATGTGCTCATTGCATTGTAAACATCAATATATGCTTGAACTGTACTTAAAACTGTATCTTTTCTCACTTTATCCAGACTAAGCTGCGACAACGTCAATTTTTCTTTACTAATTTCATGATTCAGTTTCAATTTTCCGCCTGTATAGATAGGTTGCGACAATGTCAAATAATGCTGATAAGCCTCTCCAGTTCTACTAAAGCTCTTATCCAAACGCTCTTGAGCGCTTCCAGAATAACCTACTGTAAAAAATCTGTTAGCCCAGGCTCTATCCACATCAATTTTCCCTTGCTCTGTTTTCAACATCTCAATCTTAATGTCCTTATTATTTTTAATTGCCATTTCTGCTGCTTCCTGTATCGTTATTTTTTCTGCAAAACTCGGGATTGCAATTAACAATAATAATGGCACCACTATCATTCGCAATTTATTTTTTTTCATCTTGTCCTCCTATTTAATCTATTTTAATGCATTATCGATGAATTTTACAATTTCATTAATTAATTTCTGATTATCCTCTACTATCCCATCAAACTCTCCCTTTGAGGAAAAAAAGTATATTCTTTTTTTATATACAATTTTTTTCAATCAAATAATTATTAATTGCCAAAAATTATAAAATCTGAAATAATTTCCATATCATATTCTCTGTTACTTTCATATCTTAAAAAGTACATTTTCTTTAATAAAACTCTTGAAAAAAATTTTGTCATTTCTTCATGAAATTTCCCTACATTTGTATTCTGGGTAAAAAGAATTCATTATTCCAATATCCACATTGTTCAAAAAGTTCTAGAATACTTTTAAATCTTTCTTTAATGAAATTTTTCCAAAGTTTTTTTCGGATTTTCATCAATTTCTACTTTCGAATATCTTTCCATTTCAGAGTTTTTTTCATGCTTTCCAACAACTCACACAAAAAGTTCCTCTTTCGTCTTGAAATACGTATAAAAAAACTCCCTTTTGAAATTCCCAATGCCTTTGTTATATCCTCAACTTTTGTATCCATATACCCATTTTCCCTAAATAATTCAAAGGCCTTTTTCCAATATTTTCCTCTTTTTTTCTGTTTTTTTATATTTTTCTCTTTTACAAACATCTCCCTACCTAACAATAAAAAAATTGACTTACAAGTCATTATATTATAATATAATTTTTTTATAATTTGTCAATCTTTTTCTATTAACCTTATAATCTTAATACGAGCAATCTTTTTTTCCTTGTAAAAATACCTTTTTATTAGATAAAAGCAGTTAAGTTAATTTTTTTCAAAAAAATTCTAATATCATTTTCCATTAAATTAATGGATTCATCTCTGAACCTCCCACGACTAAAGTAGCGAGTGTTCTTGCACTATTTAATAAATTTTGTTTAACAAAAAGATAGCAAGAAGTCGTAGGCTTTCTATAAGTGGGAGATGAATTGCTTTTTTTAAGTTGAAAAAAAGGATACACTTATGATACAATTTTTTTATAAAAATATTGAAGAGAAGTCATTAAAAATAATATTCAAAAATCAAAAAGAAGGTGTAATTTTATGAAATATAATTTAGCATTCAAATATAGAATTTATCCAAATAAGGAGCAGGAGTTGTTGATAAACAAGACTTTTGGATGTGTTCGTTTTGTTTACAATACGATTTTGTATGCTGCAAATAAATTTTATGAAGAAACTGGGAAAAATAAAATAATTACACCTGCTAGTTTGAAAAGTGAAAATCAATTTTTGAAAGAAGTAGACAGTCTGGCACTTTCAAATGCTCAATTGAATGTAAAACGATCGTTTACGAATTTCTTTCAGAAGAGGGCAAAATTTCCAAGGTTCAAATCTAAAAAGACTAGTGTTAAAAGTTACACGACAAATTGTGTGAACAATTCGATACGAATTGAGGAAAACAAGTATTTGGTTTTGCCAAAATTGAAAAGAATAAAATTAAAAATATCATAGAGAAATACCAAAAAAATTATAGAATAAAGTCAGTAACATTGACAAACAGTAATGGAAATTACTATGTTTCTGTTTTTGACGGAATTTGAAAAAGAAATTCAAAAAAATGCCAAGTAGCAATAAAATAATTGGACTTGATTTTTTTCAATGCCTGAATTATTTGTCAGTTCTGAAAAACCAAAGAGCTGATTATCCAAAAATATTTTAGGATATTGGAGAAAAAAATTGAAAAAAATTACAAAAGTCATTGTCAAGAAAAAGTGAAATTTTCTAAAAAAATTGGTATAAGCAAAAAGCGAAAATATCAAAATTGCATGAGTATATCAAAAATTGCCGAAGAGATTTTTTGCATAAATTATCGAAAAAATTGTCTGAAGATTATAATGCTGTGGTTGTTGAGGATTTAAATATGAAAGGGATGAGCCAGGCATTAAATTTTGGGAAAAGTGTAGGAGATAATGGATGGGGAATGTTTTTGAGGATGCTTGAGTATAAACTGATGTTTTTAGGAAAGCAATTTTTGAAGATAGATAAGTGGTTTCCGTCGTCGAAAACTTGCAGTAAATGTGGAAATGTTAAAGAGGAACTGAAATTATCAGAAAGAAGCTATAAATGTGAGTGCTGTGGAATTGAGATTGATAGAGATTACAATGCAGCACTGAATATAAAAAACATTGGAAAATTGATGTTGGAATATTAGGAAAATAAAAAAAAACAGGGCAGGGACTGCCCGAAGAGCTTGGTAAATATATTTGGCTAGCAAAAGCAGATACTTCCCAAGAAGCTCCCGCTTCTGAAAGCGGGAGTAGTTCACATAAAATATTGATCTTTTACTAAAAATATTTGCTATTTGAAAAAATAATAAAAAAAAATGCAAAACAGCATAATTACTGATTTGCACTATATATTCTAATTTTAGTTGTTATGATGGTGCCCAGACGCGGAATCGAACCACGGACACAGGGATTTTCAGTCCCTTGCTCTACCGACTGAGCTATCTGGGCAAATGGCGGAAGTGACGAGACTCGAACTCGCGACATCTTGCGTGACAGGCAAGCACTCTAACCAACTGAGCTACACCTCCATAAAAATGGTGGTCACAATTGGGCTCGAACCAATGACCCCCTGCTTGTAAGGCAGGTGCTCTCCCAACTGAGCTATGCGACCACATCAACTTTATTACTCAATAAGTATAACATATATTTTCAAATATTTCAACTCTTTTTTTAAAAAAATTTTTATAAATATCCATATTTTTTTAATTCAAGTTATCAAATCCCTGAAAAAAATTATACTTATTTACAATTCTAAAAGGAGTGTCCAGAATTTTTGTGTAAACTAATAGATAAATCCAGTAAATTCAGTACTTTTGCATAACAATATATCAAAATTTGCATGTCTTACAAAAATCCTCCACTACTGGATATTTTTCTCATATTTCAAGTATTCTATTTACAAAAAAATTTCTGCACACTCTTCATTTTTTTATTTTTTTACCAGTAAATTTCCCGTCCATACTTCCCAAAAAGCTGACAAAAATTCTTCCTTCATCATTTGTCTTAATTTGATAAAAATTCCACTCTTTTTTTAAATGTCTTATTTACTTCCTTTACCAATTCCCTAAAAATCAAGCCTGTTATTCGCTGTAAAATAAAATATCAACTTTCCTTCATCAAATGTATATTCTCCAATAACAAGATTCATTTCAGGAAGCAGTCTTTTTACAATCTTTTTACATTTAAAATATGCTTCATCAGCCTTTTTATCCAAATCTGCTAATTTTTTTACTTCTTCCTCTGTCAATTTTCTTTTTACTTCCCTAATTTTCAAATCATCTTGATCAGCATTCTGTCTATTTAATGTAACTCCAAGAACTATGCCTATCTGTTCCCCACGAATTGTATCTACAAGAACGTAATCTCCCTTTTTATAATCTTCCGAATCGCTTATCATAAATGGATAAACTTTTTTTGTTTTCCTAAATTTTATATTTATTATCTTCATAAAATCCCACCTTCCAAAAAGCTGAAATGCCCTCTTTCACTTATTATTAAATGATCCAGCAACCGTATTTCTATATTTTCCAAAACTTCCTTTACCTTTCTCGTCAGCAAAATATCAGATTCTGACGGCTTTAATGAGCCTGATGGATGATTATGCACCAGAATTACTCCCTTTGCATTATATTCTAAAATTTTTTTTACCAATTCCCGAATATAGACCGTGCTTCTGTCGATCGTTCCAAAAAAAAGTTCCTCTTCCTTTAACAGTTCATTCTGTGTATTTAAAAACAATACCTTAAATACTTCAATATCCCTGCTTAAAAGGGAAAAATTTCAGATAATTCAGCAATTTCAGGTTGCTTGAAAGTACGATTCGCTCATTATATACTTTTTTTATACAATTCATTTTCAATTATTTCAAATAAAAGTTTAAAAAATACGGCTGCCCTTTCAGTCATATATTTATTTTTTTGCAGTTCTTCCCCAGGCTGTTTCAAAATCGTATACAAATCCCGATATTTCCTTAAAAGTTCCCCTGCAATTCCTCTACAATTTTTTTCCTAGTAACTGTATAAGTAAGCAATAATTCCAAAATTTCACAATCTGTAAATCCTTTTGCCCCTGTTGACAGAAATCGCTGCCTTAGTCTTTCTCGATGCCCCTTTTCCTTTTCTTCATCCAGCATTCGTTCAAAATCTATTTTTTTATTATTTTTTTATTCCCATTATCCCTCTTCATTTTTCCCCCAGAAAAAAATATCATAATACAAAGCCAAATTTCTCTAAAAATGCCTTGCTTTTTACTCAAATAGTTTACCATAAAACTAAAAAAATGACAAACTAAATTGAGAATATTGAAAAAAATTAAAGGCAAATAATATTTGAAATATAAAAAAATTATGGTAAAAATTTATCAAGGGCTTTTTCTTTAAAAAAATAATGAAATTAAAAAAAGCTATTGAATGTATCTGGATAAAAAAATAGCAAAGGAGGATATCTATGAAAAAAATATTATTATTTTTTTAACAATTTTCGGTATGTTAATATCAGCGGGCATTGTTTCAGCAGAAACAACTACCGCATTAAAGACCGAAAAAAATAAAAATATCCCAAAGGGATAAGAAGTGTAACATCTGTAACGGAAGTTTTTTTGGAACAGGACAGCAAATTACACATATTATTGTAGAATTTAATGAAAGGGTAGTAAATTCGCAATTGACAAAGAATACTTTTTACAGTATCAGACAGAACTGTTGAAAAAAATCTATTCAAATACCCGTCCAGAAAGAACTGATATTGTAAAAAGACGGAAGATTTGTCATTATTGAATTAAATCCAAAGGACAGCGGGGCTTCTCTTCGCCTTGAAGGAAATGATGAAGTTGGATTTCAAATGAAAAAAGGCAACTTCTAAAAATAACACAAAAGGAAGATATTTTATTTACAAATGGTAAAAAAATTGGAAAAAAAGCATTGCAATACTTGAAAAATAATAAAACTAGAAACCTGATTGTGGAAAACTTTAAGCAGTTTGTGTATAAAGATCCAAAAACTGGGACAAGTGTGAAATATAATCTTTATATTCCAAAAAATTATGACAAGAATAAAAAATATCCGCTTGTACTGTTTATGCACGATAAGGGAGTTCTGAGCGAAGACACGAAAAACTGCTTTTATTTCAAGGAAATGGCGCAACTTCATTTGCAGCTCCTGAAGAACAGGCAAGACATGAGGCATTTGTGCTAGCTCCTCAATATTCAAGACAAGTAGTGGATGACAACGGAGATATTACAAGTGATCTGGATGCAACCGTAAATTTGATAAGAGATTATTTAATTTCAAAATATAGCATTGATGAAAAAAAATTATATGCCACAGGGCAATCAATGGGTGGAATGATGGCTATTGTCATGAACTACAAATATCCAGAATTGTTTGCAGCTTCATATTTGGTAGCTTGCCAATGGAATCCAAAAGAAGTGTCTACTATGGCAAAAAATAATCTATGGATAACAGTTTCAACTGGCGATGCGAAAGCCTATCCAGGAATGAATGCAATTACAAGCGAACTTATAAAAAGAGGAGCCACAGTAGCAAAAGACAATTGGAGAGCCGATTACACAGATGCACAATTTCTAGAAGGCGCAAGAAAGGTTATTGCCCAAAAGTCAAACATAAAATATACAACACTTGAAAAGGGCACAAATCCATATTTGCCAAAAGATGCCAATCCAGGTTTAGAACACTCTGGAACTTGGAAAGTAGCCTATAATATACCTGGAATAAAAAGACTGGATGTTTTTACAGTCAAAAACAATGAAAAAGCATTGAGAAATTTTAAATAAAAAAATAGGAAACAGGAAGGGAGAAACTTTTGACTTTTTAGCTATTTTAGTCCAATTCACATAGAAACCTTTGTAGTATCAACTTTAATTTGCATATTTTTTTATTTTATATTCCAAGAATTTTTTTAAGAATGTAAACATAGAAAAAAATATTCAACAATTTTAGGTTATTTTTTTTATTAATATTTAAAAATAATCGACTCAATTTACAGGTTAATGTACCAAAAATGAGCCTATAACCAACGTTATGCCAATACATCTTTGTAACTTTGCAGCAATTTTTCGCAGGATTATATCTAATTTTCAGGACAAAAATTTTTTTATAATGCTGTTTACTATTTAACTTTTGGACCAGTTTTAGCATTAATTTTACCTGGAATAATCTATTATCACGATAATTATTACGTATATTTTTTTATGATAATGCATGCGCTTATTGTATTTACAGCTTTTTTTGGATCCGCTTATTTAGGGTGGAAAAACCTACAAAAAAAGGACTTATTCAATCAATAATTACATTACTTCTCATATTTTTTTATATGCATTTACATATAATTTTATTTTTAAAGGAATAAACGCAATGTTTTTTTAAGAACTCATATTATTTCACAAGTGAGTTTTATAAAACCAATCTGGCTATATGATATTGTTTTAATATTGACAATGATTTTTTTTACAATTTTTTTGCTATATCTTCCAACTAAGAAAGAAAAATAAATAAAAATTTTGAATTGCAAGATTTAAAAAGTGAAAAAAATTAAGAAGAAATAAAAAGTACACCACTGATATTAGTATTATTATGTATATATGATTTTAGTATTTGGTGTACTTTTTTTAATGGAAATATTATTCAGCTTCAATAGCTGCTTTTTCTTGTTCAAATTTTTCTAAAATAACTTTTGTTATTTCAGCACGAAGTTCAGGTTTGATAGGATGAACTATGTCCTTAAATTCTCCATTTGGCATTCTTCTTGATGGCATTGCCACAAAAAGTCCGTTTTGTCCATCAATTATTTTTAATCCATGAACGACAAAACTTTCGTCAAATGTAATGTCGGCATAAGCCTTCAATCTTTCGATGTTTTCTGTCTGTCTTCCAATTCTAATACGAATATCAGTTACTTTCATAAGTGTCTTCTCCTTATTTTATAGTTTTATTTTCCAATACAATTATACCTTATTTATCGTAAAAAACAAGAGAGAAAATGATAAAGAATATAATATTTCCTTAATTTATTTAAAAGTAACTTTAAGTACAGATTATTCAATTATCTCAATATAGTCTTCAATAAATTCTTTTTTTCAGACTTTCAGGCGGTAAATCCAGCACTTTTTACCTTTATATTTTTTTATTAAAAATATTTTATTTCAAAAAAATATCGCCTTTTTTTCACATCATAGGAAGATTTTTTTAGGATCTCCATTTACAACGATGTTTCCATTATCTGCAAGTTCCTTTGCCACTGTTCTTCTTTTTATAATTCTTGTTACCTTTAAAAAAATTTATCTAAACGCATTTTTTTATTTTACTCCTAAATTTTTCATTATTTAGACATGTTCAATAGCCTGTTTTTTTATTTTTATTAAATTCTAAATTTTTCATGGTTATCAAACAGGTTTATTTTATATTTTTCATTCCTTCATACCATGCTGTATTTGTTTCTACAAATCCTACATTATCATTTTCCTTCAGGAACAATCCTCTCACTTTACTCTTTTTATTGCTGAAAATATGCGGATTATCAGTTGTTGACTTAGCCATTAGGGCCTTTTTGATTTTTTTCCTGATCTTCCTTTGACAAAGTTCTTGTATTAAACACAATTGGTCCATTATAAACAGGAATTGATTTTATAACTGTAAAACTTTTTCCTGCAAATTCTCCAAACGGTGCAACTGCTCCTTTTTTAACTTTATATGTAGCCCCTGAATTAAAGTCTTTTCCAGCAACTAATTCATATATTGTAAATGATTTTGGAATAGCAAATGTTGCAACATCAACATCCCCTTTAAATAATAAAACTTGGGTCCCAGGATGCGAGTTTCCAAACATAACTTTTGAAAATACCTTATTTCCCAACAATTCATCTGTATTTTTTAGCCCAAATTCCTTTACAATTACCTCTCCAGGTACTTTAAATCCAGATGTAGAACTGTTTGTAACAAATCCTATTGATTTACCTTTAATCTTTTTCAGGTCAAATCCATTCCCAGAACGGTATTTATCGGCATCTTCCCCTCTTACTGCAATAAAGCTGTAATAAAGGGCATCTTTTAACGTTCCACTTTCTCCTGAATTTGTCAGCACAGCCTCAATATCCTTTGTACGCTTTCTAGCATTCAAATATGCCTCTGCTCCAATATACGCAATTTGTGATTGCCCAGAAACAATATTTTTCCACCGTAATATTATAATCAGTTGTCGTAACAATCTCAACCTTTTTTTCCCAGTCGCCTCCTGCACAATCCGAGCAAATTCTTCCCTTGACTTCTTCAATGAATCATTAGTTTCGTTTGGCAAAAAAATACAATTTTAATCGTATCATTCTTTTTTTCCCGCAACTAATCGCAAATAAAAAAACTATTACCAGCAACAAACTTCTCAAAATATTTTTTTCATAATACCTCCGCCATAAAAATAATATAAAATTTTTTTATATTATAACATTTGTTATTTTCATAGTCAATTCTAAAAAAATTTTTAAAAATAAAAAAATCTTTTTGACAGATATACAACGCTAAATCCCGTTTAAAAAAATAGAAATTATATCGTGGACTTCGACCCTCATAACTATAGTAAAATTGCCTTAAAACTGAACTCAAAAGCTATGACTATTTTACTCAAATCCTGGATTTATATAATTTTTTTAGCAGTATAATTCGCCATTTAAATAGAAAATAGCATAAAAAAATTTAAAAAAATAATTTTTTTCAAAAAAACCTCTCCAATTGAAAAAAACTCTTAATCTCACCTTTTTCCTGCTTCATCCTTTTTTTACCAAAACTTCAATTTCTCCATTTTCATTAATATCTTGTGCAATTCCCAGAACTTTTTCATTTCCAAATTTCAATTCTATCTTTTTATTCTTCAAATAATTTATTTCATTTATTTCCTTTAAAAATCTCTTCCCACGATCCATTTCCCAAATTTTTCACACAATATTTGAAATTCAGAAACAATATTTTTTTACAATTTCATCAATTTTATATTTTTTTATTTGTCGCCTGTGTCAATGAAATTGCCTTATTTTTTTCAATTTTTTTCCGGCAATATATTATTTACATTTATCCCAATTCCAACAATATAGACATTATCTGTTTTTTTCCATCAAAATCCCGCATAACTTCTTATTTTCCAAGTAAACATCATTTGTCCATTTAAATTTATACTCTAAATTTTCTATTCCCCCTAATCCTCTTATTGTCGCAAGCCCAGCAATTAAAGGCAATTTCAAGTAATCCTCAATTTCCCAGTTTTTCCCTTTCCTCCAAAAAGCTGAAGATAGCCATTCCTCCATAGAAACCCAGTTATTCTGCCTACGTGCCCTTCCATGAGTCTGATTTTTAGCACAAATAACGTCAAATTCCTCATAATTCCTATGATTTCTTGCCAAATAATCATTCGTTGAACCCAATTCATTAAATTTATACAGATTTATATTTTTTTTCATTTTTTCTCCTTCCATCTATATTATTAATTAAAAAAAATACTCTCATTAAATATAATACTTCAAGATTAATGAGAGTAATGATTTATCTAAATATTATTAAAAGAACTCCTGCTGCTACAGCCGATCCAATTACACCAGCTATATTTTGATCCCATTGCATGCATTAGCAAAAAAATTTTTAGGATTTTTCAGATTGCCCAATTTTTGAACAACTCTTGCCGCCATTGGCACTGCTGAAACCCCTGCTGCTCCAATCATCGGATTTACTTTTTCCTTTTGTGAATTTATACATTATTTTTCCCAAATAGCACTCCTCCCACTGTTCCGAAAAGAAAAATGCAATTAATCCAAGAATAATGATTTTTATTGTTACAAAATTTAAAAAAATGCTCTCCGTCAGCAGTTGCTCCAACTGTCATTCCAAAGTACAATTGTAATACAGTATAGCATAGCTCCTCTTGCATGTTCAACTAAATTTGAAACAACACCTGCTTCCTTTATTAGATTCCCAAGCATTAGCATTCCAATTAGCGGAGCTGATGATGGAACTAAAAGAATAACAATGATTGTTACTGCAATTGGAAAAATTATTTTTTCTCTTTGGCTCACAAATCTAAGTTGCTTCATTTCAACCATTCTTTCCTTTTTACTTGTCAATAATTTTATAATTGGCGGCTGAATTACAGGCACAAGAGCCATATAGGAATAAGCTGCAATGGCAATTGATCCCAGTAAATGCGGTGCCAGTTTTGTTGTCAAGTAAATAGCAGTCGGTCCGTCAGCTCCTCCAATAATTCCAATCGAAGCCGCTTCCTTTCCTGTCAATCCCAGCAAAATTGCCCCAAGAAATGCCACAAAAATTCCAAGCTGCGCAGCCGCTCCCAGCAAAAGGCTTTTCGGATTTGCAATAAGCGGTCCAAAATCAGTACTTGCTCCTATCGCCAAAAATATTAATGGCGGATAAATTCCCAATTTTACTCCTTGATACAAATAGTAAAGAAGTCCACCCTTTTCCATAAGTCCTTCATTTGCCATAGCAGGTAAGTTTGCAAGCAGCATTCCAAATGAAATTGGGAGCAGCAAATAAGGTTCGTATTGTTTTTTTATTGCTAAATATAGCAAAATTAGGGAAATTATTATCATGATTAGCTGCCTTCCAGTTATCATAGATATTCCTGTTGTCCCGTAAAGAATTTTTAGTAGTTCCATTTGAAAACCATCCTTTCCTTAGGTTTTTAGTAATATTGAATTTAAAGTAATTTAGGATAATACTGCCAAAACATCATCAGTATTCACTTTATCCCCTTTAGTCACTTTAATTTCATTTATAACTCCATCGCAAGGTGCTACAATTGGATTTTTCCATTTTCATTGCTTCTAAAAATGATGATTTCATCTCCAGCTTTTTACCTTTTTCTCCGGTTTTTACTTTTACATCCACAATAAGTCCCTGCATTGGAGCTTTTATTACTTCATTTTTTCCAGTTTCCCCTTGTAAAGGTGGATTTTCATTTTTGTCTATTTTTTGTTTACCTTTTGAATCAGCTGAAGTTTCAATGTTTCCATCTTTTTCTGTAACTTCTTCCACTTCCACTTCATAAACTTTTTTTCTCCAATTCTGATTTTTATACAGTTTAATCATATTTGTCATGCCCCTTTGTATTTCCAGATTTTATTTTATTTCCCTAATACTTCTTATTTTTATACGGCTATTCTTATTATCCCCGGCCGCTTCAATCAGAGCCGCCATCATTGCTGCCATCATAGTTTCATCTTTTATTTTTTCCATACTAAATTTTTCTCTTTTTTTATCCAATTCCTTTTTCACTGCTTAATTTTTTTCAGACTTTTCCAAAATTCTATTATCATTTGTTTTTTTATTATCTTCATTTTTTTCCTTCAAAATTTGAAAAAAATATTTAAAAAAATGATAACATAAATGAAATTAAAAAAATAATATGAAAAAAACAATTAACATACTTACAACTGAAATATAAATCGCATCTGCAAATGTTACAGCCGAATTTCCAAATAAAAATACTTTTTCATATTTTAATTATTCCTTTCATTTTCTATAAAAATATCACAAAAAACAACTTCAATTACAAAAACCTAACATTTATCCAAAAAAATTATTTAGAGCAAAATTATATAAAAACCGAACTGAAAAAAATTACAACTGCTTATTCAAAAATTTAGTTTAATTAATTTTTCACAAGTTCGATTTTAATGGATTCAAATATTTTTTTATTACTTTTACTTTGTAATAACTGTCAAACTTTTCCTTATGCGAAAGTTTCATTTTATTTCTAAGATGAACCATATCACTTACAATTTTTTTCTTCTGTATGAGTTAATTTTTTTCCCAATCTATCAGGTTTTTCCTTATCACGAGTCTTATTTATTTCCGTATCAAGTTCTAATATTTTTTTCAAGTAATGTTTTTTTATTCCAAGCAGTATTTTTCATACCAATCTGTTATTTCCTTTAACTTTCTTTTGAAATAATCTATATCTAAATTCATTTTCCACCTCTCTTTGAGTTACCAAATCCCTCCAGAACCGGGATAATAGAACTCATCAAAAAAATAGCCTATTTTAAGTCCCGATCTTAAAGAAGTCTTACACCACAGCTAAAAAAAGTTATCAATTTACCACATCCTAATTTTTTTTAAAAAAATCACTTCAATATTTTGAACACTTATTTCATCTTTTTGATTTTTTTGTTTTTTTCTGTTTCCTTTAAATATTTCGCTTCATATTTTTTTCCTTCAAATAATTTTTTGCAATTTGAGGAAAACACGCATAAGTCAATACATCTTCATCAGACTTTGCCAAGCTTCCAATTTCATTTTTCATCGTATCATATTCATTTTGCAGCAAATCGGCAGGTCTTCCAGTAAATACCTTATCATTTCCAATTATAACCGACTTAATTTCACTAGAAATTTCCACAGGTGATTTCCCGTACATTCCCTTCACATAATCTTTAATTTCCTTCGGAATCATCTTATATCTTTGTCCTGTCAAAACATTAAATACCGACTGCGTTCCAACCATTTGGCTCATTGGAGTTACTAATGGCGGATAACCTAGATCTTTTCTTACCTTCGGAATTTCACGAAGCACATCTTCATATTTATCTTCCGCTCCCTGCGCCTTCAATTGCGACACAAGATTTGAAAGCATTCCTCCAGGCAGCTGATATTCCACAATGCTTGGCTCTACCGCAAGAGCCTTTGGATTTAATGTTCCATTGTCAATGTATTTTTTTCTTATTGGCTTAAAATACTCTGCAATTTCCTTTAAAAGTTCAAGATCCAATCCTGTATCGTATTTTTGAGCCTTGCAAAGTTCTGACAAGCGATTCTGTAGGTGGCTGTGAAGTTCCACCTCCAAAAGGCGAAATTGCCGTATCTACAATATCCACTCCAGCCTCAATTGCCTTTAATGTGCTCATTCCAGCTAATCCCGCAGTTGCATGCGTATGTAATTCAAGTGGAACTTTCAAAATGCTTTTTAACTCGCCTACAAGTTCATAAGCCATATTTGGAAGCAGAATTCCAGACATATCCTTTATAGCGATGGAATCTGCTCCCATGCTTTGCATTTCCAAAGCCAGTTTTTTATAATATTCAATCGTGTGAACTGGGCTAATTGTATAGCAAATAGCAAGCTGGCTATGCCCTCCATATTTTTTAGTGCTTTCAGATGCCTGTCTTATATTTCTCGTATCATTCAAAGCATCAAATATTCTAATAATATCAATTCCATTTTTTATTGAAAGTTCAACAAACTTATCCACAATATCATCTGCATAATGCCGATAACCAAGTAAATTTTGTCCTCTTAAAAGCATTTGCAGCTTTGTATTTTTAGCTCTTTTCCTAATTTCCCGCAGTCTTTCCCACGGATCTTCATGTAAAAATCTAATTGCCGCATCATAAGTTGCTCCACCCCAGACTTCCATTGCATAATATCCAACTTTATCCATTGTTTCTATTATTGGAAGCATTTCAGCAGTTGTCATCCTTGTTGCCATAAGTGACTGATGCCCATCTCTTAACGATGTTTCTGTTATTTTTACTCTTCCCATAAAAACCTCCCTGTTTTAAAGCTGTCATAAAATAAACAGTTAATCTACTCAAAATACGATGGTCCAGCATTTACAATATGTTCCGGCATATTTGGATATTTTTCAGAAAAATTTTTTCTAAACATTTTGGCAAGTTTTTTAGCCGCTGCTTCATAGGCTTCCTTATTTGCCCACGTGTCTATTGGATTTAACAATTCACTTGGAACATTTGGACAATATTGCGGAATTTCCAAGTTGAAAATATCATCATGTCTGTATTCCACTTCATCCAAATCACCATTTAACGCTGCCGTTACCATCGCCCTTGTATATATTAAGTTCATACGATTTCCAACACCGTAAGGTCCGCCAGACCATCCTGTATTTATTAAAAATACTTTTGTTCTGTGAAGATCTATCTTTTTACCTAGCATTTCTGCATAAACTGATGGATCAAGCGGCATAAATGGTTCTCCAAAGCAAGTTGAGAATGTAGGCTGCGGTTCTGTAATTCCACGTTCAGTTCCAGCCAGCTTAGAAGTAAATCCTGTTACAAAATGATAAATTGCCGCATCTCTCGAAAGTCTTGAAACAGGCGGTAAAACACCAAATGCATCTGCTGTCAAAAATATTACAACATTTGGAATTCCTCCAATTCCAGGAATTTGTGCATTTTTTATATGATTAATCGGATACCCAACTCTTGTATTTTCAGTTAAGCTCTTGTCATAAAAGTCAAATTCACGTGTACTTGGATTCATTACGACATTTTCCACAAGACTTCCAAATTTTATCGCATTATAAATATCAGGCTCGTGTTCTGGATCAAGATTTATACATTTTGCATAACATCCTCCTTCAAAGTTGAAAATGCTATGATCTGACCATCCATGTTCATCATCTCCGATTAACTTACGGTTAGGATCTGTTGAAAGCGTAGTTTTTCCAGTTCCTGAAAGCCCGAAAAATATAGCAGTCTGTCCAGTGTTTGGATCCATATTGGCAGAACAGTGCATAGGCAATACATCCATTTCAGGCATTACAAAGTTCATTATTGAAAATACGCTTTTCTTTATTTCCCCTGAATATTCTGTTCCGCAAATAATTCCAACTTTTGCTTCATAATCAATAATTATTGCAGCCGATGAATTTATTCCATCAATTTTTGCATTGCATTTTAAATCCTGGCATGCAATTACTGTAAAGTCAGCATGTCCATAATCCTTTAATTCTTCCTCTGTCGGACGGATTAAAAGCTGATGTATAAATAAATTTTGGCTAGCTCGTTCATTTATTATTCTAAATTTCTTTCTGCAGGCTGGATCTGCTCCCGCCATTCCATCAAATATAAATATTTCCCGATTTTGCAAATATGCAATCAATTTATTATAAATAGAATCAAATTTTTTTCCTTTTTCAATAGGCTTATTCACATTCCCCCAAGCAATTTTTTCATGAACCCCTGGAGTGTCAACAATATATTTATCCTTAGGCGAACGTCCTGTATACTTCCCTGTCGTCACAACCAAAGCTCCACTGCTTGACAATGTACCTTCCCCTTTTTTTAATGCATGTTCAACAAGTTCCGCAGGTGTCAAATTTCTATAAATTTGGATTACATTTACTATTCCTAATTTTTTTCCAAATCTTTTGTTACTTTTTTTCATAATACTCCTCCGTATTTAAAAAAATTTGTAGTCATTTGTAAAAAAATAAATGTATTTAATAAACCAATATCTTTTATTTCAACAAAGGTCAATATTCTTTAAATTTCCTAGTCTTTACTTTTTACAATCAATCTATCATAAAAATTAGCAATTAACACCAATAAAACAAAAAAATCCCTACTTTTATGTAGGGAAACACAAAAATATTTTTTTAATTTTGAATTTGTTTGGGTTATGTTAAATTTATAATAATATTTTTATAAAAAAATAAATACAAAAATTCTTTTGATATTAAATCTTAAAAACAATTTAAATTTACAATTTAGATACATATCAAAAAAATTACAATTTTATAGCCAGCAGTTTTTTTTAATATGTATCAAAAAAATCCGATAATAATGATCTTTAATACAAATATTACTCTATTCTAGCCATATAATTGCCTAAAAGCATATTTAACATTATTTTTTTCCCTACACTAGTATTATCCCACATTTTTTTCCTAAAAGTCAATATTTTTTTAAAAATTTTTAATTAAAAGAATATTCTATGAAAGATTAAATTTATTATAAAGATATACTGTGATATAAATTAAAAAAATAATATGATTATGAAGTATCCCTAGACCCTTAACCATCGAACTTATTCAAGATTATCCATAAATACTCTTTAAATATTCTCGTTTAGTTTTTTTGCAAAAATAAATTTGAATAACAACCATATATTGTGGTATAATAATAACAAGTTGTAAACATAAATGGAGAGAAAATGATAAAATTAATTTTACTAGATGTAGATGGAACACTGACCGATGGTGGAATCTATCTTGGAAATAGTGGCGAAGAACTAAAAAAATTCAATGTAAAAAGACGGCTATGCCATCGTAAATGTACCAAAAGCTCGGCATTGAATTTGGAATTATTACAGGTGGAAAAATCTGAATTATTAAAAAGACGTGCTGAAAAAAACTAAAAAAATAAAAATACCTTTTTCCAGGGAATTTCTGAAAAAGACTTTAATACTGGATGAAATTATAAATCAAACAGGACTAAAGGAAGAAGAAATAGCCTACATGGGCGATGATCTAAATGACATGGCAATCATAAAAAAAGAATCGGTTTTTCTGGAACTCCGCTAGATGGAGCAAACGAAGTAAAAATCAATCGCTGATTTTATTTCTACTAAAAAAACAGCGGCGAAGGGGCAGTACGTGAATTTATAGAAGTTATTTTAAAAAAAGAAAAATTTATTTCAAAAAAATTTTTTTATCAATCATAAAAATAAATCAAATTTTTTTCATTAAACAAGACCTTAAATATTCATATTAAAGAATTTTTATTTGAAATTGACAAAAGTTATTTTTTTATTAATATTTGTTTTTTTATTTTTTTCAAACGTAAAGGGGATCAGTCGCCATCCCTTTACAATCCCCACTGTCTAAGCATTTTTTGAAATGAAAATTGAAACTCGCTTTTTAATAAAAATTCTTATAAAATTTTTTTAAACTAATTACAATTTAAAAAAATTTTGAAAAAAAGCTCAAACAGTCAATTTCATTCCAAAAAAATCACGACATTCTAATTCAATTACAATAGATTTATCTAACTAAAACAAATATCAAGCAAAATTTCGTTAAAGAAAAAAATAACTGTTTGAGATTTTGGAACATATTTTAAATTGTATTCAGTTATCTGTGTTAAAAATAACTTTGATTCAAAAATCGAGTTTTATTTTTTTCTTTATAAGAAAAGTTTTGCGTAAAGCCGGGTTGTAAGGGCGTGGCGTTTGACGCCCTTACGTTAAAAATTAATTAAGAAAAATAAGAAAAAAACAATTATTCATAAAAAAATAATCTATGAAAATGTAAATTATAAAAAAATCTCAAATATGAATCTTTAGGAAATAGATTTAGAATGGATTTATTAATTAAATAAAAAAATAATCAGAAAATATAAAAAAATTATTTTTAGGAGGAAATAATGGCAATAAAATATTTGGATGCCAAAAGGCTAAAATTAGTGTTTATTGGCGGTGGAAAATGGGTTACAAAACATGAGGAGCTTTTAAATGAACTGAATGTTTATCCAGTTCCTGATGGAGATACTGGGAGTAATATGTCAATGACATTAAATTCGATGATAAATGATCTGGAAGAAAAGACAGATGAAAAAATAAAAATGCCTCAGCTTATAGATGTAGTTGAAGAGGCTGTGTTGATGGGAGCTCGTGGAAATTCAGGGACAATTTTGTCACAAGTAATCACAGGGTTTTTAAGAGGGATTGGTGAAAAAGTTAAGCTGTTACCAAAAGATGTGGCAGAAGCTCTTGTGAGCGCAAAGGAAACTGCTTATAATGCTGTAAGTGAACCTGTTGAAGGGACAATGCTTACGGTTATTAGAAAAATTTCTGAAAAGGCTACAGAATGTGCTGAAAAATTTGAAGATTTGGTGGCATTTTTGAAGGAGATTGTAGAGGCTGGGAAAAAGGCTGTGGATGAAACGCCTGAACTGCTTCCAAAATTGAAAGAGGCTGGAGTAGTTGATGCTGGTGGAAAAGGGCTGTTTTTCTTTTTTGAGGGATTTTATAAGGTTACAACTGAATTGAACCTGCTAGCTGAATTGCAAAAGGCTCAAGTTAAGGAAAATGAATTTGACAAGACAATAGCAAATATTAATCATGATCCTGAAAGCATACATTTTCAATACTGTACTGAATTTATCATTTTAAATGGTAACTTTGATACAGATGAATATAAAAAACGTGTGCTGGAATTGGGAGATTCTGCTGTATTTGCACAAACTTCTAAAAAGTTTAAGACTCACATTCATACAAACCATCCTGGAAAAGCGATTGAAATCGCATTGGAATATGGACCGCTGGAAAAAATGAAGGTGGAAAATATGAAGTTACAGCACGATAATTTGCAAATTTTCAGTGAAAAGGATGAAGCAAAGATTTTTGCAAATAAAAAAATTGATAAAACAAAATCAGCCTTTGTGATTTTGGCGGATTCTGAAAATTTGAAGGATGAATTTTTAAAACTTGGTGCAGATGTGGTAATCTTGGGAGGACAAAGTAAAAATCCAAGTGTTCAGGAAATATTGAATGCCATTGGAAAAACTGAAAAGGAAAATGTTTACATTCTTCCAAACAATAAAAAAATGTAATTACAACAGCAAAAATGGCAGCTGAAAAATCTAAAAAAACAGTTGTTGTTCTAGATACAAAAACAATGCTTTGACGGATATTATTTTCTAAGAAATAAAGATACTGACATTGATGAGTTAAAAGAAGCAGCTTCCAGAAACTATTCCGTGGAAATTACAAAGGCTGTAAGAGATACAAAAATTGAAGACTTGTCAATAGAAAAAAAGATGACTTTATCGGGCTTGTAAACGGGAAAAATAAAAATATGCAAAAAAATCATTAAAAAGAAGTGGCAGATGCAATATTAGATGACTTGGTAACTAAAAAAATACAATAACTGCAGTTGTTGTAAGCGGAAATGAAAAGGATGAAGCTTCACAAAAAAAGTATTGAAGAAAAAAACTGGCAGGATTGAAAACTGCAAATATTAATGGAAATCAGGAAAATTACTATTATTACTTGTATATTGAAAATAAAGATCCAAATATGCCTGAAATTGCTATTTTAACAGATTCTGTATCAGATTTGACAGATGAAGACATCGAAGGGCTTCCAATAAAGGTAGTTCCTTTAAGAATTGATATAAATAGGGGAACTTTATAAGGATGGAGTAGAAATTTCAAAAATCAGAATTCTGGCATCAAATGTTGGATAATAATGCGAGAATTAAGACATCTCAGCCATCACCGCAAGACTTTTTAAATGCCTATAATAAGTTATTTGAAAAAGGATATAAAAAGATTATTTCAATACATCCATCATCAAAATTAAGCGGAACAATACAAGCGGCAAAAGTTGGAAGAAGTCTTACAAATAGAGAAAATGACATAGAATTAATCGACAGTTTAGGAGCTTCGTTACTGCAAGGATTCCTTGTGCTGGGAGCGGCAGGAAAATCAGTAAGGGGAGAAAGTTTTACAGAAATTATCAACTGGGTAAATAACTTTAGAACTAAAGGTAAGCTTCTTATGATTATTCCAGACTTGAAATATCTTGAAAAAGGCGGAAGAATTGGAAAGGCAAGTTCAACAATAGCTGGAGCATTGAACATGAAACCTATCTTGACTGTAAATCAAGGGGAAGTTACAGTTGAGAAAAAAGTTCTTGGTGAACGCAATGCACAAAAATACATTGAAAAATATATTGAACGTGAAAGTAAAAAACAAAGCATCGTACTTATGAGCGGATGGGGTGGAACTCCAACTGAACTTGAAAATGTTGTGAGAATTTATTCAGAAGTGGAAAATAATCCAAAAATTAACTCATTGATATTAAATAGGGAAATCGGGGCGGTAATAGGAGCTCATGCAGGCCCAGTTTATGGAGTATTCATATTCCCAAGATTAAGTTAATTAATTACAAAATTAAATTTTAAACATAAATAAGCAGAAAGAGGTACAGCTTTGAAATTTAAGTTTTTTGATGAAATAAATTCAACAAATACATATTTACGACGACAGCTAAGAATCGAAGAATTTGAAGTAATCGTAGCCAAAAAAACAGACAGATGGAAAAGGAAAAAGGGACAGCACATGGATTTCAAGCGAAGGTGCCGCCCTCTTTTCCTTCGGTATCAATGACAATTATGAACTGGATGAAAAAAATTACAATTTTTACAGGATATATTGTCTATAAAGTACTAAAAAAATTATATAGAAAAATAAAGAAAAAGCTGACTTTCAAATGGCCAAACGACATTTATTATGAAAACAAAAAAATATGCGGAATTCTTTTGTGAAAAAAAGTAAGAGATCGCATAATAATCGGTATTGGAATAAACATCAACAACACCGATTTTGGAATATTCCGTGAAAAAAAGCAATCGCACTTGTGGAACTTACAGGAAAAAAACACTCAGTACAAAAACATAATAGAAGAAATCGTTTCAACTTTTTGAAAAATAAATTCCATAGTTTAAACAGAGAATGGGAAAGCATATTGCACATAGTAAATGAAAACAGTTATTTGAAAGGCAAAAAAATAGTAATTCAGAAAAAAATGGAAAATTTTCAGAAAAGGAATATAGATTTTTACGTGTAGATAGAAGAGGCAGAATTTCAATTATTGCTAGAGGAGATAGTGACGAACTGAAATTTTCTTCATTGGAATTTAAAGTTCTGTAAAAATCAAAAATAAAAAGGAATATCTTTCAATTAAAAGGATATTCCTTATTTTTTTACAACTCCCCATTTTCTTTCATTTCCTCAAGAAATCTATCAATCCCCGACTGCCAAGTAGGAATTTTTTCTCCTATCAATTTTTCTACCTTGCTGGAATCCAATTTTGAATAAGCCGGCCGTTTTGCAGGAAGATTAAAATCAACCGTTTTAGCCCTTCCTAACTTTCCTTTCCAACCAATTTTTTCTAAAACATACTTCGCTTGGTCATATTTACTCGCAATTCCATCATTTGTAATGTGATACAATCCAAATTTTCCAGTTTGGATCAATTTCCATGAAAATTCGGCTAAATCCATTGAATAAGTCGGAACTGACACTTGATCATCCACAATATTCAACTCATTTCGAGATTTGCTCCAATTAATAACCTGCTTAACGAAATTATTATTCGCTATGCCAAACATCCAAGAAGTTCTAATTACAAAACTTTTATTATAACTCTCCAATACAAATTTTTCTCCAGATATTTTTGCTTTTGCATATTCAGAAAGTCCATTTACCTCATCGCCTTCATTATATGGAACTTTCTTTTTCCCATCAAACACAAAATCTGTTGAATAAGTGACAAAAACTGCTCCAATTTTCTTAGAAATTTCAGCTAATTTTTTTGGTGCTCTAGCATTTAATAACCAAACTTTTTCATCAGTTTCAGCTTTATCCACATCATTGTATGCTGCACAATTTATTATGTGAGTAATCTTTTGGTTTTCTTGAAAGAATTTTTTTAGAGCTTTATCGCCTGTGATATCTAATTCTTTATAATCTGTTGCGATATAGTCGATATTTTTTTTATTGAATATTTTTTTGAAGTCGTGACCTAACTGACCGTTTGAACCTGTTAGTAATATTTTCATCATTACCCTTTCAATAATAAAGATAACCGTTTTTTTAAGACATATTAGTTAGATTTTTTTTAATTCAATATATCTTTTTAGTTTATTTTATTTTTACATTTATTATTTTAAAAATAACTTTATATCATATTCTTTTTGTTTTAAATTCAATTTACTTTTTATATAATTCATAAATTTTTTTATCAATCTATTGAACTTGAAAGTCTTGTTAAAACTTCATCATTACATATAATCAATTAATCGAACTAATTAAATCGTATGATAGACAAATTAAAGATATTGCAGCTAAAAATAGTCGATACGATTGATAAATTAGATATGAAATTGCTCTCGGTTCTTGAAATAAATATTATTGTCTGGAACATATTATTTTCAGACTCTCAAAAAGTCTAACAGATTTAGAGAGCATCCAGAATTTTATATAAATGTATATACAAATCTATTAATGTAAAGATTCTCTAATTTATTTACACAAAAAAAGTTTATATCTCCTAATTTAATAATCGAAGAAGAAATAAAAAAATAAATTTTTATTCCTCCTATTTTTTTTATTATTTCTTAATAAATTCTATCACTTTTTTTCTGCAATATACTTAACATCTTCTTTTTGTAAGCCATAAATGTAAAGGTAATGTCAAAATTCTTTTGCGATACTCTATGAGCATTCGGACATTTTTCCATAATCATACGAATACATTTCATATTCTGTATTATCTCTATAATGTACTCCTGGATAAATATCATTTTTTTGTAAATATTCTAAAAGTCCATCTCTATCATCTACTTCTATTTCATATATATGGAAAGAACATTCATCTTCATTAGGTGCTCTTACGATATTTATTTTATCGTTTCCTTCAAACAATCTATTATATTCTTTTACTAATTCTCTTCTATAAGCATTTCCTTCATCTAAATATTTTAATTCTACTAATCCAATTGCTGCCATTATTGAGTTCCCATGATCTTTTATACCCTAAGTATTCTACATCATATTTCCATTTATATGTTCCTTTATCTCCACTTCTTGCATAAGTATCTTTATTTATACCTAACCAAGTTAATTTTCTACAAATTTTATCATATTCATCATTTGCAAAACAAATCATACCACTATCTGCTGTAGGTAAATTTTTAACAGCTTGATAAGAGTAAACTGCTACATCAACACCATCCCATGTCCCCGGAATAACACCATCAACTTTAGTTCCTGACATATGTGCAGCATCTAAAATTAATTTTAAATTATTTTCTTTACATATTTTTATAATTTCTTTTAACCTTCCCACTCTTCCACCATAACCAACAAAAACTACTGCTCTTGTCTTACTATTTATTTTTCTTTTAACATCTTCAGGATCTAAACATAAATATTCATCAACATCTGCAAATCTTGGTACTAATTTTTCATATAATATTGCATGGTTTGTTGAAACAAAAGTTATAGGAGTTGTTATTATTTCATCTCCATTTTCCCAACCATTTTCCTTTTTTAATATTTCTACAGCTAAATGTAATCCTACTGTTGCTGAATTTAAAAAAATGTGCATTTGGATGCCCAGTGTATTCTTTCCATTTATTTTTCAAACTCAACAGTTTTGAATCCCATTCCTGTCCATCCAATTTCTAGACACTCTTTTATTTCATTTAAACATTCCTCCACATGATATTTTTGGTTTTAATACTTGTATTGCCATAACAACATCCTTTCTAAAATTTATTATTTTTTTATTTAAATTATTATTTTGGTAATTCTTCTTTAGTAAAAATAACATTCATTCCAATATCTCATAAACATACCTTTTTTTCCAATTAGATAAATCTATCTTTTCATTAAATAAATAATTATCCAACATTGCTTCAATTGAATTATATCCATAATAAGCTCTAACACATTCAGTTGAAGAAAAATCTTGTATTGAGTTCAAAAGGAATTGCCTTTCCATTTACTATTCTTAATTGAACATTTAATGCTCCTTCAGGTTTTTAAGACTTCTGCAATTTTTTTCTGATACTTCAATACTTTCTTTGTTGTCATTAATTTCTCCATAATAAGACATACCAAAAATCCAACTCTCTAATCATTGGTATTGTCCCCACTACTTTTTCCATTTTTTTATCACAAAAAGTTTCTACTGTATATTCAACATCACTATCTAAAAATTGTTGTAATATAATTTCATCTGAGGAAAGCAAATTTATATTTAAACAAATCCTCTTCCTTTTCTATTTTAAATATGTTTCTTGAAGCAGATGCTGTTCTTGGTTTCATAAACAAAGGATAACCTACTTTTATCTACTAATTTTTTTGATAATCATCAAAAAGAACTGTTTCTGGAAAAAGGTAAATTATGTTTTTTTAAAAAAACTCATAAGTTTTTAACTTTATCAGTTCAATATCAATAACTTCAAGTCTTGACAGGAAAAACAATTGCTCCACTTTCTTTTTTTTAATTCTTTCTGCATTACTTGATAAAGCATATATTTCATGTTCTGTACCTGAAAAGATTCCTTTTATATTGTTTTTCTTTACATATTTGTATTATTTTATCAATATAATTAGGTGACTTAGCTATAGGAACTAAAAAAATCTTCCTTTAATTGTATCGGATAAAAAAATATCCTGCTCCCATTGGTTCACTATTAGTTATGAAAAATATCAACTTTATCCTTGTATTTTTTTGACATAAGCAATGCTTTAATTAAACTTTGTCCCATAGTACTTCCTGCACCAGTAAATAAAATACCAAACTTTTTCCATTAATTTATCCTCTTTCTTCAATAATTTTTTTCAATCCTTCTTCTATAGTCGTATTACAACTAAATCCTAATTTTTTTTAGTTTTTCTACATTTAAAATTACTTTTACTTGTATCTTCTTTATCAACTTTAATATGATCAAGACCTATTTTGTTTTTGACATATTTTTTTAAAACAATATTAATAATCTCCTTCACGCTAGTTCCTATACCGGTTCCAAGATTATAAACACCTTTTAAATTATTTTCATATATAAATTCTAACCCTTGTATTACATCATCAATATAAATATAATCTCTTTGTCTTTTTCCCTCTCCATATAATTTAAGATTTTCTTTATTTTTCAATATTAGAGATAATCCCTTTAATAAGATTTCCATGATTTTGATTAGGATATATACATCTGCTATACGAACTATACAAGACTTTTTCTTGCAAAAATATAGCTAACTAATTTTTTTCACCTATATACTTAGATATTCCATATTTATTATTTTTTTATCAACATTTAATATTCCTTCTTCTAAAAAAACCATTTTTACTAGCATTAGTGCCATAAACATTATTTCCAGATACAAAAATAAACTTTTTTTAATTTCAACTTTTTCACAAGCTTTTAATTAAATTATTCAAAGACTCTAAATTATCATAAATAACACTATTTTTTTATTTTCATAATCTATTTTTCCAACCTAAATGAATAACTTCATTTATTTTATTTTTTTCTAAAAAAATTTAATACCTCTTCATAATTTAAAAGATTCAATTCTTTAAATCCAACTGAATAAATAAATTTATGTTTTTCTTTTTAACTGTTGGACTAGTTTACTTCCTATATATCCAGTTCCACCAGTAATTAATAAATTCATAAATTTTTCCTCCTTAAATTTTCTCTTATTAAATATGTAGCAATAAATTTTAATTCAGGATATTGATTTATCTTCAAATATGTTTTCAATGAATTATACTTAACTCTATATAATTTTTAATTTAATATTTTTTTATTTTCTATATTTAATATAACAAAAAGAAGCATCTGTTTTATTATCTCTTTGTTGACCTACACTACCGACATTAACAAATATTTTTTTGATTTTTTTACTTATAGAAAAAAATAGTTGTTTTTTTATAAAATAATCTTGGACATTTCCATTTTTTTAAAAATAGTCACTCTTGGTCTATGTGTATGTCCATAAAAAAACAATTTTTTTCATTTTTTTATATTCGTTTAAAATATCTTCTAATTTATTTAAATATTTTAAATATCCATATTCTCCTAAACATGAATGTATAAATAATAAATTATCGATTCTAATATGTTTTTTTAAATTTTTTTTATATTATTTAAATCCACTTTTTATATATTTTTGCCATGTAGTAGATGTTTTACCATTATTACTACAAGAATCTGAATTTATTATATCACAAAACATAGCATCATGATTTCCCATAATAAAATTACAATTTTTATTTTTTTAATATCTCATAACATTGCTTTGAATCAATCCCATATCCAAAAAAACATCCCCCAAACAAATAATTCTATCTACTTTATTTTTAGAAATTATTTTCAATACTTTTTTTAAACCTTCTAAATTTCCATGAATATCAGATAAAATTGCTATTTTCATAAATCAAATCACCTCCTATTATTTAAAAACTTATACTACTAAATATATTCTTTAATTTTATGACAATTCCACATAAATTTCATTTTTTTCTAAAAGGCCTAATAATATTACGTATTATTCTATTATCAGAATGTCTATAATTTCTTTCATATATTGAAATCTTATTCTTGATATTTTTTTATAATGAAAGACAAAAGATATATAAAACTTTTCTCCCATTGCTTCTTTAATATGGTCAATGTAAATATTATAAAGTTCATTATCTATAATATGATCTAAAAAGTATTGTATTAAAATATATTTGATTTTTATTATCATATATTTTTTTAAATCACAAGTACCAAAAATTTTTTTACAATGAGTACCAAAAAAATTATTCCTATTGTAGAAAAATTCTCTCTTATCTGAAATAAAAAAATGTTTTAATTTTTTATTAATTTTTTTGTTGCAATAATATCTTCTCCTAATCCTGCAATATAATGAAAATTACCCAATTCAGATTTTTCCTGAAAAAAATATGCTAACCTTTCTAATCGTTCTGAATAAAGTCCTAAATCTACTTTAGGAGTATTTTTTTAATACATCCTTTATAAATTTATCCAAACAATTTGCAGAATATATTTTTTTACAATAATGTCTTGCCTTTTCTACAATATCTATTCTTATTTTATCATCTAATAGATATTTAATTGCTTCTACCCAATTTTTTTTATCATTAGAAACTAGTAAATAAGGCATTATATCTTCTTTTTGAATCTTTTTATATTATAAGGAGCTTCATCAGTTGTAATTAATACAGCGCCTAACAAAGAAGCAGTAATTAATGCATTTTTAGTTTTATTTATATTATTTTTACTGAATTGTGCAGGGTGAATTAATATATGAATATTTTTATTACCTAATTTACTTATTAATTGATCATAGGAAAAAAAGTAAAAATCATACCAAATAAATTTAAATTTTATTTTTCTCTTATTTTTCATAAAAATATATCCTTTATTTCTTCCCTTGATGGTATATACAACACAATATCAGTATATTCTGCTATGCTATTTAAAAATTTCTATTAACATCTTTTTCAAACCCTTTAATTCTCCAGTATCCACCAGTAAATGCAACATTAAGAGTATTATTTTTAATCAAAGATATTTTTTTCTATTTTTTTCAAGATATATAGGATTCAATAAGTAATTATATTCACTGTAATTTTCTTGTTTATAAGTATTATAAAAAAATTTTTTTGAAGTAAATATTAATCCCATAAGTTTTTTTACTGTTTTTTTAAATTTGCTTCTGTTATATTTATATCTGAAATATTTTCTTTAGACAATGCAAGAAAAATCATCATCCCATAAAAAAATATGTCGGAATTTTTGCATATTCTAATTTTTTTAGTAAAAAACTACTCATATTAGTTTCTCGAACTAAAAATAACAGCTCTTGCTTTCGCTATATTTTTATCCATTGATATATAGCTAAATATATCCTGATTTAAACTGTTTGCATTTTTATTAAAAAAATTAAAGTTATTGATGAACTTAAAATATCAGTCCCTGCACTTTTTTTATAACTATATTATCATCAAAAAAACTCGTTTCTTTACTATCTTCAGAAAAAAATTCATCCAATATTTATTTTTTTAAAAAAATTTAGATATTTTCTTTAATTCTGAATCAAAATTATAACTTGCATTTTTCTTTTTGAAAAATATATTTATTTCTTCGTAGTTATCTAAAAAGTAATCTTTCTTCCCTATTAGATAATTTTAAATACTCATCTATTACTAATAAATTCATTAAATATGAATTTCCCAAAGATGATTTTTGAGTTACTCCATACTCCTCTGCAAATAATACCCCAGTTTCTATTAAATAAAATTTTCTTTTTATTCTAGTTATAAAATCCCAGTCATTAACTCTTGCCAAACTTACATGTGGATCTATATACCCTATTTTTTTGAGAATATCTTTTTTTAAATATAATTGTTATATTTCCAATATAATTACTAATTTCTAAATTATCCAAAAAAACTTTTCTTCACAATAAACCATTGTTCCTTTTGTTTTATCATTTATATCAGAATGTAAAAATACTCGTCCATATGAAGCCTGAGCTCCTTTATTCTCCATTTTTTTTAAGCTTCTTTCATAGGCACTTGGATATAATACACAATCGTCAAATAAAAATCCAATATACTCTCCTCTTGCAACTTTAAGGGCTTCATAGGAAGAAATAGCTGGAAGACCCATATTTTTTTTATGTCGAATACAAGATATTCTATCATCTTGTTTCATAAATTCATCAATCTGTTCTGATGTTCCATCAACATTCGCATCGTCAACTATAATAAGTTCAGTATCTTCAAAAGTTTGCTCAATGTATGATTTAACCGCTCTTTTAAAAAAGCCATTTTTTCCTCTTCCATAAGTTGGCATTAATATTGAAAGCTTAGGTTTTCTTGTGTTATAATCTTTTGAAGGTATCCAAACAGAATTATCTTTTATAATATCTTTCACTTTTTATATTCATTACAAATAAATTCTCCTCATATCATTTTTTTAAATAATAATCTACAACATTTTTTTAGGATCTCCAAATTTTAAAATCTTTCCTTTTTTTAATAAAATTGCCTTATTACAAAATTTTTATTGCACTATCCATAGAATGTGTTACTAGTACTAATATTTTTGCAGATTTCATCATTTCATTAATTCTTTTATTTGCCTTATCGACAAAGCCAGCATCTCCTGCTGAAAGGACTTCATCCAATAACAAAATATCTGGATCCACAGAAGTTGAAACTGAAAAAGCCAATCTTATAAACATTCCTGAAGAATAATATTTCACAGGAATATCTAAATAATCTCCTAATTCAGAAAATTCTGCTATTTCTTTTACTTTTTAATTCTATTTCTTTTGGTGTTAAACCTAACATTATACCCCTTAACCTTATATTTTCCCATCCTGAAGCCTCCATATCAAATCCTGTTGCCATTTCAAACATTGTAGCAATATGTCCTGAAACCTCTATTTCTCCTTTACTTATAGGATAAATTTGTGCCATTACTTTTAACAAAGAACTTTTTCCTGCTCCATTTGGTCCTATAATCGCCAATCTGTCTCCATCACGAAGTTCTAATGTTATTTTATTTAATGCTTTTATAACACCGTCTCCACTCATTTTTGAAAATTTATTTTCAAATTTGTTGCCAAGTACAAGATCTTTAAATTTCACATCTTTTTTTACTTTATAACTGAGATAAACATCTCTCAATACAATATGACTCATAATCACTCCTAAAAACCGATATACTATATTTCTTCCAATTTTTTTAGTTAAATATACACTTATTAAAAAAATACACTTAAAGCAATTGTTCCTGCAATTACCCACATAGTAATTTTTTTATTTCTGTTGCTCCTAACATAGATTGTCTAACTATTTCTAGCATATAATATAATGGATTATATTTATAAATTCCTGAAAATCCTCTTTTATCCATTACCTCCGGCAAATAAATTACTGGAGTTATATAAAATAAAAATTTTGCAATAATATTGACTGTAAATAAGCATAATCCCTAATATATAAATTTATTAAAGCAACAATGTTTGCTATTCCCCAGCAAAAAATGAAAACAATTAACGAACTTGGAAAATACAAAAACATATAAAGCGTAAAGGCATCTGGCTTGATTAATACATACACTATAAAAAATGCTATACTCATAAACAAATAATTTACGAATGCTCCTAAAACCATTCGTAATGGAAATACCTCTGTATGTATTTTTGTCTGTGTAATAAACCCTTCAGCTACAACATATGAATTTGTACCTGTTTCAATGGCATTACTTACAAATAACCACGGTGTTAACCCTGAGAATAAATAAGGGACAAAGGCTATTAAAGGAATGCCAAAAACAATAGAATACACAAGTCCTATTACTCCTACCATACTTAAAGGGGTGATCATTGACCAAGCAACTCCTAAAAATGATTTTCTATATTTACTAAATACATCTCTCATAACTAACATTTGTAAAACATATTTACTTTTTATATTTTTTTAAAAATATTGTAACATATTACTCCTATCTTCTATTATTTAGATAAAATGGTTATCATTCCTTTATCTTTCTTTATCATAAATCTTGTAATTGAATAATAAATTTTATTATTTTCTTTAACCTTAATATTAATTTTATAATTTCCATTTTTAACTCCTATTGCTGAAAAATTTAGCATAATAGCCAACATCTGTATATTTTTGTCAAATCTTTTTCCAGGCAAATATACACCTATTACACCTGGTCTTTGCATTAATTCAGTTTTTTTACAACATAGTTATTACTTTTTATTATTTACTGATTCTAAAATTATAAAAAAATCTCTCTATTTCTAATCTCTGGTCTCAATTCTTTAAATGCAAATCCTGAAATTTCCACAATTTCACGATAAGAATTAGGTCTTACTTCAAACTTATCTACAACATATGTTATACAATTTTTTTGTTATTGATACTAATTTCCCCAATTTTTTTCAATATATGCCTCTCCTAATTCATGAAAAATGCTTACTTAAAAAAATCTGATCATAAGCAAATCCAAGAAAAAAAGTTATTAATATTACAATTAATACTACTCTTCCTTTATATCTTTTTATTTTCATATTTTAACTTCCTTTTCAAATAGTTTAAAAGTTTTTTTCGTGGTACTTTTTTTCCCTCCAATCCAAAAAAATATTTTATTCCAAATATTTTTAAAACCATTAATTATCCTTGTAATTAAAAAAATTTTTCATTTAAATCTATTTTTCTAGATATCGATTTCTTTTTTTTACTTTTTCTTTAACTCTATTTTTTTATCTCGGGTATAGATTCTAATATTTTTTTAAAGTTATATATTCATAAGAAAAATTTTTTTCTTGAATATATTTAACAGCATTATCATAAATTTTATAACGAAGTTTTTCAGATAAAATTAATTTTTCTAATGTTTCTTGCCACAAGACTACTTTTATTTTCAGTTAACATTCCATTAATTTCATTTTTTTACTACTATTTTTATATGGATCTACATTGGAATAAACTCCTACCATCCCTTTACTCGTGTAGTCTAGAAATTTATTATAATATTTACAAGAATTAAAAATCTGTCTTTTTCAATGGTGCTAATCCTATATCAAACTTATTTTCTTTTATAAAAATTATAATAATCTGTAATATCATCAAAAAAATTCTATAATCTTAATATTAGAACTTTTTTTAACCTTTTAGGATTTATACCTATAATACAGATCTCTACTTTATTTTTTTATATTTTTCTGAAATATTATTAATGACAGGTGCTAATATTTCATCAAACATATAAACATGATCTATACTTCCTGCAAAACAAATCTTTACTAATCCATTATTACTTTCTTCTTTTTTTAAAAATTCTTATCGTTTACTTTTTCAATAGTGATAGGTATATCAATCACATATCTTCTGCTAAAATAAGAACTATATTTTTTTCAATATTATAGTTAGATGTCCATAAAATATCGCATTTCTCCATTATTTCAACCATATTTTTCTCTTATATGTTTACTTTCATAAAATGGTGAACAACTAGCATATTTAGGAACATTAAATAAATCATCATCCAAATAATAAATTATCAAACAATTATACAGTTTGGCTAAGTTTATAATATTTTTTTATCTGAATCTGAAGCACCTCTAACACAAATAATAATATCTGATTGGATTACATCTCTACTTTTTTTACTTCATATGTTTTTTTTAAATGAAAACTCTATGTCTATCTTATTACTAATATATTCCAATATATTATTTACTCCTAATACAACAGAAGGTATCTTATCCTCACAAAAAGATAATATTTTTGTCAAATTAATCCACTCCTAACAGTTCTTTTTTTATTATCCCTTAAACAGTATAAATATTCTTTTTTTATAACCATCTTAAATTTAAAACTTTTTATAAATCGTATTATTCTATTTCGGTTTCCATCTGTCATTTCTAAATATTTGTTTATTAATCCTATTTTTTTTCTTTTTTTCAATTTTTTTCCTTTATACTTTTCTTTTATTTCTAAAATTAACTCTCTATCACTTTGTTCAAAAATACCTTTTTTTCAAAACTTTTTTTATAATACTACTTTTTGCCCCAATTTTTATTGCTAGAATGCTGCCTATACTTTTAACAAACTTTTATTTATAAATATCCTTCTACCAAAAAAATTCTGACAATAAATGAAAATACCTATCATGCAATGTTACATTCCTTAAAAAAATGGAAGTCCAATATCTATTAATTGCTTGTTTACTAAAGTTGTCGAACCTTGAACTATATATGCGAAAAAAATAACTATTTTCTTCATATTGATTTGCTATTTTTGAATTAACAAATTCTTTTTTTAATATTTAAATTTTCATCACATATAAAAAGAATTTGAATGTAACAATAACGGATTTTTTTCCTTTCTATCTCTGAAAGTTTAATTAATTCATTAATATACAGTTCTATTTTATTTTTCCAGCCAATAATCATCTTGATCAGAAAAACATAACAAATTCTTCAGAAGAATTTCTAAGTAATTCTTCAAAGTTCTTTACAAATCCTAAATTCCCTTTTAGTATCTCTTAAAATATTTATTCTTTTTATCCTTTTTTTCATATTCCTTCAAAATTTCCAAAGTTTTCATCTTTAGAACCATCATCTCTTATCAACAATTTCCAATTTTTATATGTTTGATTAATAATTGAATTAATCTGTTCACTTATATACTTTTCTCCATTATACGTTGCCATTAATATTTCTATCGTTTTATCCTGATTCATAAAATTTATAAACTCCTCTTACTTTAACAAATCAACTAGATACTGTCCATATACAGTTTTCATCATTGGTTTTGCTAACTTCTCAACTTTTTCCTTCCCAATCCAGCCCTTCTGATAAGCAATCTCCTCAATACAGGCAATATACAACCCTTGCCTTTTTTGTACAGTCTGCACAAAATTTGCTGCCTCCAATAAAGCTTCATGAGTACCAGTATCAAGCCAGGCTATACCTCTTCCTAAATTTTTGACATTTAATTTCCCTTCAGAAAGGTACATTTCATTTACTGATGTGATTTCTATTTCGCCTCTTGCTGAGGGTTTTACATTTTTAGCTTTTTCAATTACAGTATTATCGTAAAAGTATAATCCTGGGATTGCATAGTTTGATTTTGGTTCTTTTGGCTTTTCTTCTAAAGAAATTGCTTTTCCAGCTTCATCAAATTCAACTACTCCATAGGCTTTTGGATCTTTTACAGGATATCCAAATATAACTGCTCCTTTTTTTAAAGTTGAAGCTTCTTCTAATAGTCCTGTAAAACCGCTTCCATAAAATATATTATCTCCCAAAATTAAAGCCACATTGTCACTGCCGATAAATTCTTCTCCAATTAGAAAGGCTTCTGCCAACCCATTTGGCTTTTCTTGAACTTTATATTCAAGATTTATTCCCAAATCACTTCCATCTCCTAAAAGTTCCTTAAATAATGGCAGATCTCTTGGTGTAGAAATTATTAGAATATCTCTTATATTTGCCAGCATAAACACTGATAAAGGATAATAAATCATTGGCTTATCATAAATTGGCATAATCTGCTTTGAAATAGACTTTGTTAGCGGATAAAGTCTAGTTCCACTTCCACCAGCTAAAATAATTCCTTTCATAAAAAAATCCTCCTTAAATTAGTTATTTCCCTTTTCCAAATAAGACAGCTTTTTACTGTTTTTTTATCACAATGAGAACATCCAGAACTAAATCTTGATGCTTCAAATAGTACAAATCATACTCAAGCTTCCTCTTCGCATCCTCCAGGCTTTCCCCATAGGGGAACATTACCTGTGCCCAGCCTGTTATTCCTGGCTTTATAAGGTGTCTCAGGTTGTAATGGCTTATCTTTTCAGCATAGTCTTTTGCTAAAATATCCCATTCTGGACGTGGGCCTATAAAGCTCATTGTCCCTTTCAGGATGTTCCAGAGTTGAGGAAGTTCGTCAATCCTTGTCTTTCTCATGAACTTTCCAAATTTTGTAACCCTTGTGTCGTTGTCCAGCGTGTACTTTGAATATTTTTTTGGATCGTGTATTCTCATGCTTCTGAACTTATAGACTCTGAAGGGCTTCATGTTTTCGCCTATTCTGGTCTGCTTGAATATGACTGGTCCTTTAGATTCTATCTTAATAATTATTGCAGTAATTAATGCAAGTGGTGACAGAAGCACCATTAGAGTTAGCGCAAGAATTAAATCCATTCCACGTTTCATATTTTTCTGCATCTCGTTACTTAAAATATCAAATCCATTTGACTGTAAAAGCCATTCTTCATTTATCTGATTTATATCTATTTTTTTGAATATCTTCGTTAAATTCTTCATAATTTATTATTTTCAGTCCGTTAATCTTCAAATCAAAAATTCGCTTCAAATATTTTTTTAAAATCAGGACTTTTTATATCCTTTACAATTACCAATACATCAATTTCCTTTTTTTAGATATAATTTCTTCCATCTGGTCATAATTTCCAATTAAATATTTTCGTTGCCCCGCTTTTTATTGTTTGAAATGTATCCAACATAATTGTAGTCAAGAGTATTGATAATATCTTCCTGAACATTATTCCTTATATGATTTGAACCAAATATCAGCACATTTTGCTTTTTCATATAAATGGAGCATACTATTTTTTTCTGAAAAATTACTTGGAATAAAAAAATTAACAAATAGATATAAAAAAATATTAAACTGCTTCCAGAAAGCATATAGCACAACTGAAAATATCACATCAATTCCCAATGTTATAAATACGTCCTTATATCTAAAACGTTCTGCATAGAAATCAAGCTGTCCGAATATAAATTTTATAAATATGAACAGGATAAATATAAAATTGGTCAGATACTTTTGCTACATAATTATATTTATCTAGTAAAAAACTGTAAATAATATATAAAATAAGTATATAAAGTATACGTATCCGAATATCTTTATTTAACTTCATAGTTCATCCTCACTTAACAGCCGTTGATCTAAAAATTACGGCAATAAACCGTAAATATTTCGGCATTATAGTAATTTTACCTTAAAACAGGAGCAATAATACCTTGTTCCTGCACAAAAATTTTTTTAATATTTTTTTACCTTTTTATTAAAAAAATAAAACTGCTATAATTTACAAATAATTACAGTATGAGTATATCACATTTTATTCCCAAATTCAAGTAAACCAACCTTCAAAAAATTTTTTTGAATTAATAAATAAAAATAATTTTACCATTATTTAAAAGCTGTACTGCTACAAGTCTTAGTTTTATTTTTTTATTTTAATTATTTTTTTATTTAACCATTTTCATAAATTGGATTTTTAAAAATTCTTTTTACCAAATTATTAAAAAAATTTTTGTTCAGACATTCTTTTTTTGTGCTTTTAAATCAGGATGAACGTATAAATTTAAAGTTATTCCAATAGAGGCATGTCCTAAAAATTTCAGATACAGTCTTGTAATCTATGCCATTTTCAATAGCTTGTGTTGCAAAAAGTGTGTCTTAGCGAATGAAATTTCAGCTTTGAAATTTTTTTAAAAATATTTAACATCTTCTTGAAAAAAATTTTTCTATAAGTTCTTGGCTCAATATATTTTTTTCTCGCCAGAAATAACGTAAAAAAATCACTGTTAGATTTAAACTGCTGCAATAAAGGCATTAATTCAGAGGCAATAGGAATTTTTACGTCTTGAGCTTTCTGTTTTTGGTGAAGAAATGATGACTTTGCTCTTTTTAGCTGTACTGATATATATTCTTTGAATCGTATGATTGATATTAATGACTTCCGTCTTTAAATCCACATCCTCCCACTTTAATGCACATATTTCTCTATTCTAAGCCCAGTGCATATACAAATAAGTATTCCCAGTGTCTGATTACACAGATTATTTTTTTCACATACTTGCAAATCTTCCTTCTCTCTTCAAAATTAAACACTTCAACTTCTTTAGTTTTCTCTCTTAGGAATTTTTAAATTCAAATTCCATTCTGTCTATAATTTTTATGCTTTATCGCAAATGTCAGCACAGACTTTAATACAACTGTCATATCTTTTTACAGTTTTTTTGACAGCCCTCCTTTGCCATCCAATCTTCCGCAGCTTAACTTGTCTAAAAACGAAAGACTGAAAAATCCTTATTTGAAATTGTACTAACCTTTCTTTTTTTAAAAATACGTTTTTCAAATGATTTTCAATAATTGTCAAATAAAGAAAGTAAGTCGATTCCTTTATATAATTATGCTCATTTTTTTAGCCAAATATCCATACATTTAGATATACTCATATTTTTTTATTCATTGTTCTCATTTTGCCCTCCTGAACATAAAACTTAAACTATAGTAATACAACTTTAAAAATTAAGTTTAAAAAAATTTAAACTATAACAATAAATTATCAAAAAAACATATAAATTTGATGTTTGAGAATCATAGAGTAAATCTTTGAAACTGAAAAATATAAAAAAATATACTTAATTTCCATTTTTTTTATGATATAATTAAACTAGAAAAAAACTGAAGGAGAATATAAAATATGAAATTTAATGAATACAAATATGAACATTTGGATTTGGAAAAAAATAAAAAGAATTTTCAGAGCTTATAGAAAGTTTTGAAAAAGGCTGAAAATGTAGAAGGACAAGTTAATGCATTTGATGAAATTATAAAACTGAGAAATCATATTGAAACTATGCAGACACTTGTTTCAGTTCGTCATAGCATTGACACAAATGATGAGTTTTACGATAAGGAAAAATGAGTATATGGATGAAATCAGCCCTATTCTTTTTGGATTTACGAATGACTTTTATAAGGCTCTTGTAAATTCAAAAATTTAAAGATGAACTTATCCAAAAAAATATGGAAAATTTTTTTATTTGATTTGGCAGAAAAATACATTGAAAAACATTTTTCACCTGAAATTATTCCAGATGCTCAAGAAGAAAAACAGATTATCTAGTAAATATTCAAAATTAATTGCCAGTGCAAAAATAGATTTTGATGGAAAAGAACTTAATTTGTCACAAATGGTTCCTTATACACAGTCAAAAGACAGAAATGTAAGAATTGAGGCGGCTAAAAAAGTTGCTCAGTTTTTTGCTGAAAATCAAGATGAATTTGATAATATTTATGATTCGCTTGTAAAAGTCAGAACTAGAATGGCTCAAAAGATGGGATATAAAAACTTTGTGGAATTCGGATATAAACAACTGTCAAGACTTGAATATGATGCAAAAATGGTAGAAGGCTACAGAAAGCAAGTGCTTGAAAATATTGTGCCGCTACATACTGAACTTCGTGAAAGACAAGGGAAAAGACTTGGAGTGGACAAACTTAAATTTTATGATGAAGCTATAAAATTTAATTCTGGAAATGCTGATCCGCATGGGTCACCTGAATGGATTTTAAATAACGGAAAGACAATGTACAAGGAATTATCGAAGGAAACTGATGAATTTTTTACATTTATGACTGAAAATAATTTGCTTGACTTGCTTTCTAAAAAGGGGAAAATGAGCGGCGGATACTGCACTTACATTCCAGAACACAAGGCACCGTTTATTTTTGCCAATTTTAATGGAACTTCACACGATATTGATGTTTTGACGCATGAAGCCGGACATGCTTTTCAAGTTTACCAAAGCCGTGGATTTGAAGTTCCTGAATACTTATGGCCATCTTATGAGGCTTGTGAAATTCATTCGATGAGCATGGAATTTTTTTAACTGGCCGTGGATGGACTTGTTTTTTGAAAATGATACTGATAAATATAAATTTATTCATTTATCAGAAGCTCTTTTATTCATTCCTTATGGAGTAACTGTCGATGAATTTCAACATTGGGTGTATGAAAATCCAGAAGCTACACCAAAAGAACGTCGTGAAAAATGGATTGAAATAGAAAAAAAATATTTACCAACAAGAGATTACGGAGAAGTCGAAGAATTAAAAAATGGAATTTTCTGGTTTTAGACAAGGGCATATTTTTCAGTTCGCCATTTTACTACATCGACTACACTCTAGCTCAAGTATGTGCCTTCCAATTCTGGATAAAAATCAAGGGAAAAACAGAGAAAAAAAGCATGGAAAGATTATTTGAATTTATGTAAACTTGGAGGAAGTAAGCCATTCTTTGAACTTATGAAATCAGCTAATTTGAAAAAAATCCGTTTGAAGAAGGGACATTGGCTTTTTGTAATTCCAAAAAAATTAAGGAATATTTGGATAATGTTGATGATATGAACTTGTAAAATTAATATTATTTTTTTACTTTAGCAGATACATTTAGCAAGGGGTAAGATCCCCTTGTTATTATTAAATTTAAATTACCAAATATATTTACTATAACTTAAAAAAATTTTTGAATTAGAGAAAAATTTTAAAAATATTTATATTTTTTTCTATTGATTTTAAAAAAATTAGTGCTATAATAATTGTAGATACAAATTAATAAAACAAAAAAATAAATATATTTAAATATGGAGGTAATTTATAATGATTTACGAAAAATATCTTAGACTTAATTGGAAATACGCCTGTGGTGAAATTAAAATTCTTAAATGATGAAAAATATCGCTGATATTTATGTAAAAACTTGAAAAAAATATAATATTGGTGGAAGTGTAAAGGATAGAGCGGCTCTTGGAATGATAGAAGCAGCTGAAAAAAAGAAGGAAAAATTGAAACCAGGTGGAACAATTGTTGAACCTACTTCTGGAAATACTGGTATCGCACTTGCATTAATCGGTAAAGCAAAAGGTTATAAAGTGGTAATTGTAATGCCTGATTCAATGAGCGTGGAAAGAAGAAGTATTTTAGCAGCCTATGGTGCTGAATTAATATTAACTGAAGGGGCAAAAGGTATGAAAGGGGCAATTGCTGAAGCTGAAAAATTAGCAGCTGAAAATGGATATTTCTTGCCTCAACAATTTGAAAACCCTGCAAACCCTGCAAAACACTATGAAACAACTGCAAAAGAAATTTTAGATGATTTCCCTCAAATCGATGCATTCGTATCAGGTGTTGGAACTGCTGGAACTTTATCAGGAGTTGGAAAAAGATTAAAGGAAGAAAGACCAGGAGTTAAAGTATTTGCCGTTGAACCTGCAACTTCTGCAGTATTATCAGGAGAACAACCTGGAAAACACTTCCAACAAGGACTTGGAGCAGGATTTGTACCTGGAAACTATGATGCCAGCCTTGTAGATGAAATTATAAAGGTAACTAATGAACAAGCGGTAGAATTTGCGACAAGAGCTTCAAAGGAAAAACGGACTATTTATCGGAATTTCTTCTGGAAGTGCAATTGCAGCAGCTTATGAAGTAGCTAAAAAAATTAGGAAAAAGGTAAAAAAAGTTGTAGCAATTTTACCAGATGGTGGAGAAAAAAATACTTATCAATTGAAGCATTTAGAAACAGTTTATAATTAATAGAACTTAACTAACTTGGGCAAGGATTCTCTGACTTTTACATAAAATAACGGGATGAATTGCCTGTTTTTCATATTTTCATACTTTTATGAAATAGAATTATAGTAAAAACTGCTTTAGAGCCGAACTCAGATATTATACACTATTTAACCTTTATAAATTTAACAAAAAAAGTAAAAATATGCAATAAAATGTTGTTTTTAAAACAGTTTTATTATATAATTCATATATAAATTTTAAGGAGTGTGATTATTATTTTTTTAAATGGTTAGTAAGTGAAATAAATAATATAGCGGAAAAAAAGATCCAGCTGTCAGATATAAAAATAGAAGTTTTTTTCTCTATCCGTCTCTACATGCAGTTATTAATCACAAGATTGCCCACTTTTTTTCAAAAAGCATAAATTATATTTTTGTGCACGGCTGATTTCTCAAATTTCACGATTTTTTTACAGGAATAGAAATTCATCCAGGAGCAAAATTAGGAAAAAGTATTTTTTTGACCACGGAATGGGAATCGTAGTTGGAGAAACTGCTGAAATAGGCGATAACTGCGTCATCTATCATGGTGTAACTCTAGGCGGAGTAAGCTCTTCCAAAAACTAAGAGACATCCCACATTAAAAAAATAACGTCACAGTTGGAACAGGAGCAAAACTGCTAGGAAATATTGTGATTGGAAATAATGTGAAAAATTGGAGCAAATTCAGTTGTTTTTAAAGGATGTTCCAGATAATGCAGTAGCAGTAGGGATTCCAGCTAGAATCATTCCAAAAAAACAGAGGAAGACTACTATATGTGGCATATTTAACAGATTTTTTTACAGTTTTTTATATTATTTATTAAAAATATTCAAATACAAAAAAATTTGACAATCAAAGTAAAATATGGTATATTTTCTATATGAAAAAAATTTACTTCATTTCTTTGATTTGAAACAAAAAAATTAGGATAGGATTATCCAAAAATACAAAAAGCAGACAAATGTGCAAAAAGCATATTTAAAAACTAAACTAATAAACATGGAGGATTAAAATGGCAAAAGTAGGAATTTTTTTCGGATCAACAACAGGAGTAACTGAAGATATTGCTCATAAAATTGCAGAAAAAATTGATGGGGCAGAAGTTTTTAATATTGATGGAAATGAGGATAAATTGGAAGATTATGATGTACTTCTTTTAGGTACTTCTACTTGGGGATTTGGCGACTTGCAAGATGACTGGGCAGCAGTTCTTGATGATTTGGCAAGTAAAGATTTAAGCGGTAAAAAAGTAGGATATTTCGGAAGTGGGGATCAAGGAACTTTCTCTGATACATTTATGGATGGAATTGCCATCATTGATGAGGAAATTCAAAAAACTGGTGCAACAATCATTGGAAAAACTTCAACAGAAGGATATGAATTCAGCGAATCAAGAGCAGCAAAAGATGGAGAATTTTTGGGACTTGCTCTAGATGAAGTTAATCAATCTGAATTGACAGATGAAAGAATTGACGCATGGGTTGAACAAATCCAAAAGGAATTTTAACAATATTTAGCAAGAAGTCTCCTTCTTCTACATGTGGGAGATGAATTGCAGAATATAGCTTGAAATAATAGCTCTTATATAGCATAATATTCATAGTCAGGGCAGGGACTGCCCGAAGAGCTTGGTAAATATATTTGGCTAGCAAAAGCAGATACTTCCCAAGAAGCTCCCTCTTCTACAAGTGGGAGTAGTTCACATAAAACTATGTCTGTGAAAAATATTTTTAAAAAAATAATTATTCACAAAAGACAAATAAATATGATTTTAGCTATATTTATATATAACTAAGATAAATCAATTTTCACAAGTTGATTTTTCTCCAAAAAAATTTAAGAAGGTGTTTTCATAGCACCTTTTTTTATTATTTTTATTTTTTTCTCATAATAACTGCTATAACTAAAAAAAGAAGCATTTTGCAAGACATCTGACCCGCAAAAATAACTTCTTTCAAAAACTATATTTCTTCTCAACCTTTTTCCCAATTTCTCCTTAAAAACAAAAACCTCTGTACTTTAACTTCCCAACTTTTTTTCTATACATAACGACCTTTTTCTTCAAAAACACATCTAATTTTCTTTAGACTTTATCCTTTTTTTACCTAATCTATCTAATAAACAACTTTTTTTCTTTTTAGGGCAATAATGCCTTCTAAACTCCTTTTTTTTATCGATATCGACTTAACTTAAAAAAACTCTTCATAGTTCGGATTCGACCAAAAAAATCCTATCCTTTTTTTACTTTTTGTTACTTCATTTTTGTATACAAATTCCTGTGTAACCTTTACTCCTTTTTACCTTTGACCTTTACTTCATAAAACTCTTTATTTTCTAATCTCTATCTACGTCCCAATCTGTAATTCTTCCAGTATACGCATCGATTTCGAACTCATAAGTATAACCTCTATAATGAATTTCTCCTTCATAAGAATCTTCATCAAAATCAAAAATCCTTAATATTTCTCAATGTTGCACCTGGAACTTTTGCTAATGCTATTTGTTTAGCTCTTGCTGGGGTTATTTTTGATCTTTTATAAGAACTTTTTTTATGGCTGAAATTTGATTTTTTATAATCTTTACTTCCAGCAAAACTCAAAGAACCTAATACCAAACAACCTAACAATGCTACTTTTAAGAATTTATTTTTCATAATCCTCCTTTGCATTTTTTTGTATTTGTAATTGCTGTTCCTTTGTTACATTGTAATAGTATCATATAAAGATTAAAGAAAAAAATGAGAGCTTTTAATTTTTTTCTCATTTTTTTAAAATTTTTATAAAAAAATAGACATTCTCTACTTCTGAGATTGCCTATTTTTTTCTAGATTTTTCACAACTACTTTCATAATTATCTTTTTATTTTTTTGATTAATAAATTAATTTGAAAAAAATTATAATTCGATGTCTTCTTTTTCTTAATGTTGGGAACAAGATTACGTCTCTGATTGATGCTGAATTAGTTTGTAACATAACTAATCTATCAATTCCAATTCCTAATCCTCCTGCAGGTGGCATTCCGTATTCCAAGGCTCTGATGTAATCTAAATCCATTCCTTGCGCTTCATCGTCTCCTGCTTCTTTCAATTTAACTTGTTCTTCGAATCTTTCTTTTTGATCTCTCGGATCGTTTAATTCTGAATATGCGTTTGCAAATTCTCTTCCTGAAATGAATAATTCAAATCTGTCAACCCATTCAGTTTCACCCTTTTGATTTTTTGAAAGTGGAGAAATTTCTTTTGGATATTCTGTTATGAACGTTGGATTAATTAATGTTTCTTCCACTTTTTCTTCAAAGAATAAATTTAAAATTCCAAATTTTGTATAAGTTTTATCTTTTTCTAAAGGAATTCCAAATTCTTTCGCTTTTTCAACAGCTTCTTCATCACTTGAAATTGAATCAAAATCAAATCCAGTTGCTTCTTTTACAGCTTCTTTCATTGTTACTCTTCTCCAAGGTTTAGCTAAATTAATAGTTTTATCTTCATATTCAATTTCATATTTTTCCATGTAACTCGAAAAGTCAAGCTAGAAATTAAGTCTTCTGTCAAGTCCATCATATCATTAAAATCAGCGTACGCTTGGTACAATTCCATCATTGTAAATTCAGGATTATGTTTTTACAGAAATCCCTTCATTTCTAAAAACTTCTATTAATTTCAAATACTTTTTTTCAAATCCACCAACTAATAATCTTTTTAAGTATAATTCAGGTGCGATTCTTAAGAATAATTCCATATCTAATGCATTGTGGTGCGTAACAAATGGTCTTGCAGTTGCTCCACCTGCGATTGGGTGCATCATTGGAGTTTCAACTTCCGTAAATCCTTTTTCTAAATAGCTTCTAAAAAATCTAATAACTTGGAATCTTTTTTTCATAGTTTCCATAACTTCTCTATTCATTACCAAGTCAACGTATCTTTGTCTATATCTAGTTTCAACGTTAGTTAATCCATGGAATTTTTCTGGAAGCGGACGAACATTTTTAGATAATACTTCAAAAGAATCTACTCTTAAAGTTAATTCCCCAGTCTTAGTTCTAAATAAATGTCCTTCAAGCCCAATAAAATCTCCAAGTCCCATTTTTTTATAAATTTCATATTGATCTTCTCCAACTTCTTCTTTTTTCACATAATATTGAATTTGACCAGTTGGATCTTGAATCTTACCAAATCCATTTTTACCCATTCTTCTGAAAGCGATGATTCTTCCTGCTGTTTTAAATACTTTATCGCAAGTTTCGTCATATTGATTTATTTCAGCAATATCATTCACTTTTTCATATTTTCTTCCGTAAGGTTCTATTCCAATTTCCTTTAGTTCTGCTACTTTTTTTAATTTTTTTCTTTTATAATACCATTATCATTCTGGTTTTGATTACTCATTCACTTTTTTTCCTTTCTGCTTTTTTTCTGAACCTCCCACGACTAAAGTCGTAGGGGTTCAAAAATCTTTAAAAAAATATTTAAAAATTTTTCTAAGAAGTTTGATAGCTTTACACTACCCTTATTCTTTTTAGGCGTGTCCAGCTCACCTCTATTATATAGGACGCTTAAATCCACAACTTTACTTTTTCCTTAATATGTTTAATGCTCCATTACAATCTGCATTTATGAGTTTACCTGTGCTTGTTTGATATAGTCCTCTTTTTATTCTTCTTCCACTGAATATATATTCTTGTGGATTTTCTTTATCATATATTGGAATTTCATCTCCATCAAAGAAACTTGCTTTCGATGTATAACTCTCTTCTTGCAGTTTAAATTCTATTCCATATAGTTTACATAGATATATTAATTTATCTCTTAATTTTTCCATATGGTATATTTACAAAGTTTTGATTATTTATACTTCCTATATTTGAATTTCTTTGAAAAATCTTCATTATATCCTAGAACTATTCTTCCTATATCATTATTAAGACAATAATTTATTATCATTCTTGCTGCTTTTTGAAAGGTAATCATTTATACGATTATTTCTCTTTCTAGTTATTCTCTTTTTGCCTTAATGTTGTTCGCTCAATCTTTTGCTTATCCTTAATGCTTTGCAATTTTGCATTTATCTTATTATAGTATTGATTTATTGATTTTAATTTTCTACCATCTATTATGAATGAAGATCCAGAATTTGTAACACAAGTACAAAGATTATCTATACCTAAATCAATTCCTAGTGCATTTTCTTTATTTAATTCCCTTCGAACTTCTTCTACCTCATAAATGTATTGAATTTCAAAGTACCTAGAATATTGTTTCGGTATTATTCTAATCTCCTTTTATATTCTTGCCTTTTAATACTGGTGGCAGCTTAATTTTAACTTCCTGATGAGTTTTCTTAAACGAATTTGAATAAGGAACTACCAGAATATCATCTTTTAATCTGACAAAACCTATAACAAGAGTTGTAAAACCATCTTTATCAAGATAATTAGGTAATTTTATTTTACCATTATATTGACCATTCTTAGCAAGTTTTAAAAGTCCAAAAAAATGATTTGAAACTTCCATCTGCTTCTTTTTAGAATTTGCTGAGCCATATTAGAATTTAACTTCTTATAGTTCTCACTATTTTTAAGCATTTTATAGTTTTCATTATAACTTAAATACTTTTTCTTATTAAAATAATACTGTCTAATATTATATATAGCTTCATTAGTTAAGTTCTTGGCTACATGAGATAAATATTTTAAATTCCTAAACTCCTTTTTACTAAGATGTTTTACCTGTTGTTTTTAAAGTTAAATACATAGATATCACCTCCTTTTCATCAGAGATATTATACCATGTATTCTACATTTATCTGTCAAAAAAAGTAATATTTTTTTATTTATTTTTAAATATTTTTTTAAAGTTTTTTTAAAAACCCCACAACAATGGGAAGTGTTGTTCACATAAATTGAAATTCTAAATTTATACTGTTTATTACTTCGTTATTATGTATTATATCATATTCCAGCATCATTTTTCCATTTTTCTTTTTGAATTTTTTTGTAAAAAAATTTTGTATTTCCCTCGAAATTGTTTTTGTAATATAAATAAATGGCGTATTTTTTTATCACTTTGAAAAAAATTTGTCTGGAATTGATTTCACCATATCGGTAAATCTCAACTGAATTGCCTTTATCAATAATTTTACAGTTTCCATACTCATCACTATAATGATATTCTTTTTTTCTTCCTGTTCCAATACTTTTTTTCAGCTCAAATAATTTTTTTCATAATTCTGATTAAAAATTATCCAGACTTTTTATTTTTTTATTTTCATTTTATTCCTTATTTTTTTTATTTTTTTATTATTTTTAGAGAATTGAAAATTATAAAAATAAACCTATTCATTTTCATCATCTAAAAAAATCATCTAAAAAAATTCTAATAAATCTTCATCATCAGCTTCTTCTTCATTCTCAAAAAAATTCATTTTTCATCATCATTTAATGGATCAAAATTGCTTTCATCAAATTCTCCATCTACATTCTCATTTTTATCATACTCGCCAAAATCTTCGTTCCAGTACATATAATCCTTGTCAGAACCGTAATATTCATCGTTCCATATTTCCAGAACCTGATCTTCCTCATCTTCATCTAAATCATACAGTTCCTCTTCAATACTGTCATAGTAAAAAACCTTCTTTTCCCCAGTTTCACTATCACAAACTAAATATTCCTTATCTCCTACCGTAATATTTGAAAGACACGTATATTCTTCAACATCCCCTTCGCTATTAGTTTTTTCAAATTCTTCCCCAGCAGAATACATAACTTCCCTCCATTATTTATGATATTTTATATTATTATTAATTGAAATCCATCTATATATTTGCTCTGACAAAATTAACCGCATAAGCTGATGTGGAAATGTCATTTTTGAAAAACACAATCTAAAATCTGCAATTTCCCGCAAATTATCATTAACTCCATTTGAACCGCCGATTATAAAATTAATTTCACTGTTTGTTATTGAAATTTTTTTCAATTTTATCCGCCATTTCTTCTGAAGTCAGCATTTTTTTCCCTTTAAATCAAGCAAAAATATTATATGAATAATTTTTTTGAAATAACATTTATTATTCTTTCAGTTTCAGAATTTATTGCATTTTCAATCCCTTTGTTATCATCCTCTTCAGCCAGTTCAATAATTTCAAGTTTTGTATATTTTTGATAACCTTTTTGAAAAATTCAGCTATTCCTCTTTTTATATACTTTTTCCTTTATTTTTTTCCAATACACTACATTAATTCTTATCATATTTTTCCCTTATTGTCAAAAGTTTTTTTCATTTTTTTACTAATTTTACTATTATTTTTTTCTTCCAAACATTTTATCCAAATCATTTTTAGACAATTTTACAATAATTGGTCTGCCGTGGGGACACGTATATTTCCCAACTTCATGAATCCTTCTCACCATATTCTGCATTTCGGATATATCCAGCTTCTGCCCAGCCTTTATCGCTCCTTTACACGACATTGAAATAATGATATTTTCCCTTAAATCTTTTATTTCCACTTCATTTTTTAAATCCAGCAAAAGCTGTAAAAACACATTTTCAATACTATCCCGAAAATCAAAAGCAGGCACAGCACGAATCACAATCTCGTTTTCTGAAAATTCATCAATATCAAATCCAAAATTTTGAAAAACATCAATATTTTCAAAAATAATATTTTTTTCAATTACCGTAACTTCCATTTTCAGCGGTAACAGCAAATGCTGTGACTCAATTTTTTTATTATAAAACTTTTCCTTCAGCTCTTCATACAAAAATTCTCTCATGAATAATGTGCTGATCATAGATTTCCAGTTCCTCATCCTTCCGCACTAAAAATATACGTATCAAAAAAATTTGTCCCAAAAATATCATAATGAACCTGCTTCCCAATGTGCTTTTCAAATGTCCCAACTTTATAATATTCATTTTCAGTATTTTCATTTATACCATTAGAATTTTTTTCTCCACTAAATTTTTTTCATAATTTCTAAAATTACTCTTTTTCATCCCAATTTTTTTCTTATCTTTATCGCTCTTTACCAAATTAGAATTTTTCAACATTTTGCAAGTTTTTCCACATTGTTTTCCACAATTTCATTTAAATTTCCATTCATTTTTTTCCAAATTTCATCAAGACTCGAATCATTCTTTTTATTGCTATTCTCTTTTTCATCATTAAAAAAATTACCACTGCTTAGACTTTCAGAAATACCAGCAGATTCTCTATTTTTTTATCATTTTTCTCAAGATTACCTCCTGTAAACCCATTTTCTCCTTCCAATTTCTCACTATTTTTCTTTCCCGTCAAAAGTTTTCCAAACTTAAAATTTTCTGATTTTCCCCCTTTAAAATGTCATCAGAAAATAAATCATCCTTTTTCCACAGTGATATTTTTCATTAATATTAATATTTTTCTTTATTAAATCAATATTAGGCTGCCAGTTTTTCCCTGTCATTATAATAAAAAAAGTCGTCAATTGCTGATTTTATCTCATTATAAACAATTTTATCATTTGAAAAATTTTACTATTTTTTTAGATGGATGAACATTCACATCTATTTCCTTTGGATCAGCATTGTAAAAAAATAATAGCAAAAGGATATTTTCCCTTCATTAACTTAGTGTAATAGCCATCTATAACAGCTCTCTCAATAGTTGCTGACTTCACATACCGATTATTTACAAAAAGTAAACATAAAATCCTTTGAACTTCGTAAAATTTCCACATTTCCCAAATATCCATATTCAAATTTTTTCAAATTTTTTAAAACTGATTTTCCAAATAATTCAAGAATTGTATTCTCAATCCCTTTCCCGCTTGTCTTTATCGTACTTTTCCCGTCTAATTCAAGCGAAAATGCCACATTACTATTGGAAAGCGCCTCCTTTAGCACAATATCCCTAATTTTTCCATACTCTGTTGACATCTTTCTCAAAAAAATTTTTCTTCTAGCAGGCGTATTGTAAAAATAAATCCCTGACTTCCATTTCTGTCCCAACATTTCTTGAAACTTCCTCAAACTTTCTCACAACCCCACCATAACAGCCAATTCTATACCCCGCAGGACTGTTTTCAGAACGTGTAGTAATCGTAAGCTTAGACACCGCTGAAATAGATGACAGAGCTTCTCCACGAAAGCCATAGGTGCTTAAATTAAAGACATCCTCCTTTTCCTTAATCTTAGAAGTGGCATGCCGCTCAACTGACAAAAGCGTATCATCCTTATCCATCCCAATTCCGTTATCACTTACTTTAACATCAGTTCCAGATTTGAAAACTTCAATTTTTATCATTGTAGCCTTCGCATCCAGTGAATTTTCAATCATCTCCTTAATCATCGAAGCTGGATTTTCCACAACTTCCCCAGCAGCAATAATATTTGACACTTTTTCATCTAGTATTTTTATATATCCCACAATCTATCCTCCTTTTCTATCAGTTTTTCTTTTTTAAGTCACACAAACAATTAATCCAGTAACCGCAGGCGTCAACATTGAAAATACACTTTTGCCAGTTAAAATTATTGTCGCAATTTCAAATAATATACCTGCAACTATGTCAAATTTTTCTTAATTTACCCTCATTATTCAAAAAAACCTTTCCAAAATCATAATTTAACAGTTTTACTTACAATAATCTTATATTTCTGCCCAAAAAAATTTCTGCCAATTTTTTTCTAAATCCTCTTCTAGACAAAGCACCTTCACATTAGAGTCCAGCATCCATCGTAAAATAGCATTTTTCCCCATTATTTCTCAAATTTTTTTACAAAATCCATTGCTTCGTAAGTTTTTTCATTAAAATATGAAAACGGCGGATTTGCAGTTTCAGTTGTCTTGTGCATTCTAAGGGCATTTTCTTCTGTTAAAGTTCCCACTTTTTCAAAATCATTTTCAGCAAGATATTTTTTCATATTTATAAAATCAATTTCAGACTGTTTTACCCATTCATCAAAATACGTCGAAGTTTTGGCACAAAGTTCCATTCCATTTCGACTTGAAATTTTCTTTTTATTTTCATTCAGCACAAGCACAATCATCGCTAGTTTCAAATCTGTCTTAACTTCACAAATCTCTCCAGTATCTTTGTCCCAAGCCGCAATTGGTCCAAAAAAACTTCTCGAAGAAGAGCCAGAACCAAATTTTGAAATTTGTGCAAGTTCAGATTGTGCATAATTTTTTCCAAAAAGTTCATTACAAGCCTTTATTACAGCTGATAGTCCACTCGAACTGGAAGAAAGTCCCGCAGCTGTCGGCATATTATTTGTTGTAGAAATTTTTACCTTCTGACTTCTATTTTCCCTAAACAAATCCACGACCTTGCTAATCTTTTCCGTATGCATCTTGTCCTGTAATTCTCCGTTTAAATAAAATAAATCCGTCATATTTGAAAACTTATCTTTACAATTTCCATTTTTCATTTCCTTTTCAACAGCAATTTTAGTATCCTCATCCTTTATAAATTCCATTTCTGTTTCTGTGAACATATCATTAAGAGTAAGAGAAATGCTGCTTGTGGCAGGTATCATTTTTTCTGCATCTTTTTTTCCCCAGTATTTTACAATTGCGATATTAGCATAAGATTTGACTTTTACCATTTTTTTCTCCTTTATTTTTTTCGTTAAATTTTTTTAAATATTAAATTTTTTTCCACCCAAATATTTTTCTGCCCCACATTTTGTAAATCCATCTTTTACTTTTTTTCCATAATTTCCAAATTTTCGGCAAGTGCAATTACACAGCCTCCCAAAGCCGCCACCAGAAATTTTTGCTCCAGCCGCTCCATTTTCAATCGCCATTTTTACAAATAACTCTGTCTTTTTCAATAGTTATATTCAATTTTCCAAGTTCTGTATTTGCTGCTGTCATAATTTCCCCAATTTTACTAATTTTTTTATTTTTTTCTTTTTTTATTTTCAATATTTCCAGTTAAAATTCTAGTCATTTCATCTGTCAATCTGCCTAATTTTTTCAAGGAAAGTTCAGCTTTACTTCCTAAATTTTTCACATTTTGAATCGCTTCACCAGTATTTCCATAAATGCCTGTATCTGCAATCACAAGATACGCATCAAGATTTAAGTCAATGTATGAAAATCCCTTGTTTTTTACAAATCTTATAGCCTTATCGCTAAGGCAAGTTTTTGCATCCAGCCCGCTTGGAGTCTTATGAGCCACAATTTCTGCCGTATTCACTAATTTTTCCAATAATTCATCTTCTAAATTTTCTCTAAAATAGTTAAATATTGCACGAATTGCCGCAATGCTGACTGCTGCTGAAGAGCCCATTCCACGTTTTTTTGAGGAATTTGAGAAGTTATTTTTGTATTTTATTTTTTTACATTTTCTTTTTTTAAATATTTTTAATGCAGTAAAAATTGCGACTGAAAGTGTATCTGTTTCATCATAAAAAAATTGCTTTTTTTGCCTCTTCTATTGCACATTCAATCTCAATTTTTTTAATGGAATAGCAATGGCAGGATAGCCATAAACGACAGAATGTTCCCCAATTAATATGATTTTTACTATGTGATTTTTCCAATACCTCTTTTTCATTTTTTTACTAAAATCTCCTATTTCTAATTAAAGAAAAAAACGAGCCTAATGACCCCTTCTTTTAATCTATCTAAAATTTTACTTTTTTTATTTTTCTGTTTTGGTGGAAATGACGGGAATCGAACCCGTGTCCAAAATAGAAAGTCCTTACTATCTTCTACAAGTTTAGTCTATTTAACGCTTTAACCGTTAGATATTAAACAGACAAAAAGTCTAAAGGCGAGATTATAGAATTTCCTAAATGACATAATCATACATTTAGGTAAGCCATTAAAAATGACATCATCTAATGGAAAAAAATGGCGTTTCCAAAAGAGATGAGCCGCTATCTTAGGGCAGCTAATGCGTAATTATCGTTTCCGATTATTTTAAAATGGATTTTTAAAGCTCTCGCTTACTTGCCGATAATAATCTTTTTATCCTGTCGAAACCAAAAACATTCCCTTAATAATATTTAACTTTAAGTCATTTTTACCACAAAAAAATATTTATTTTTTTCAACAGCCTATTTAAAATTTTTTTAATGTTTTTGGCGCAAAAAAATACTTATTACTCCATAAGATGCCATAGTCATTACTGCAGCAGCTATTATTACTCCCAATCCAATATAAAAAAACGATTTTTTTCTCAAATTGAAGCAAAAGCCGCAATCAATGCACCTGTCCAAGCACCTGTCCCAGGAAATGGAACTGCCACAAACAGCATAAGTCCAATAAACTCCCCTGTTGCAAGCCCTTCACTACGTTTTTTTAGCCCGATTTTCTATTTTTTTCAATAAATTTTTACCAAAAATATTCCGCTTTTTCATAAATTCAAAAAAATTTTTACCGAAAAACAAAAGAATAAATGGTACAGGAAGCATATTCCCCACAATAGAAACAATCATATTCAAATACCAAGGCAACCCAATAGCCGCCCCAACTGGTATCGCCCCACGCAATTCAATTACAGGAAACATTGAAATAAGAAATATTCCTATCATTTTATTTAAAAGTGGCGCTCAATTAAAGCAACTTTTATAAAAATTTATAAAAGATTTCATCATTTTTTTGTATGATAAATATATAAATAATTATATAAAATACCATACACTCCTTTCTTTTATATTTCTTTAGTCATTTGTAAAATTCTAAAAATTACAATAAACACAGCATTTTTTTATACCTAATTTTCTTGCTTTTTTTCCACTCCTGATAAAAACTTCTTTGCCCTTTATGGCTATAAATACTGATGTTAATCAATCTTTATTTTTTTACAATTTCCTAAATTTATTTACATTATTTTTTTATACTAAACTTCATTTTAAAAAAATAATATTAGACTTTTTTTGTAATTACAAATATCAATGGCTGTGATTTTTTTCCAAAATAAATTCTGTTTCATTAAAACCGCCAAACACCTTCACATCATCTATATTTAATTTCTTAAAAAAAGTCCATAAAAATCAAAAATAATTAACATTAACTAAAAATTTCTTCATTTTCAAATTTTTTTCATCCAAAAATAGTTTTAAAAAATCACATTATTATTTGAATTTTTTTATAGTAAAAAAACGTTCAAATTTAACATTTTTCATTCTGAATTAATGGTAAACTTCCTAAAAAAATTAGATTCAAATTCTTGATTTTCAAAAAATTTATAAAAAAATTTATCAGCTGAATAATTAGTTTCCCACCATTTTCCAACTGCAAATAAGCCTTTTTTTCAAAAAAACAAAAAAATCTCATCCTTATTATTTAAATGTGGCAACGTATTCCCAACATTTATTATTGTATCAAATTTTCCCAATTCATCAATTTTTCAGCATATCCAGATTTTTTTACATCTATTCCCTTTTTCCAGCCTGCTCAATAAGTTTTTCATTTATATCAATCGAAGTTACTTCAAATTTTTTTCATTCTTTAAAAAAATTTTGACAAATTTCCTGTTGCCGCTCCAACATCAAGAACTTTTTTTCCACTGACATATTTTTTTAAAAAAATTTTTTTGAACATCTGAAAGCGAGAAAAATAAAATCATACTTTTCTGAAATTGTATCATAAAATTTTTTTCATATTTTCTATATTTTTTTCATCTTTTCTCCAGATTTAAAAAAACTTTTTACTTTAAATAATTTCACTATAGTATAACACATATTTTACAAAAATATAAATTGATTTTTTTAAAAAAGAAAAATTTAAAAATAATAAAAAAAGAAAAACCGACTATTTCTAGCCGATTTCCTAAAGTTGATCTTTTTAGAATTTAATTAAATCAATTATTTAGCAATTTTTGCTTTGCGAAGTATCCTAAAGTTCTGATTAATTGAGAAGTATAAGACATTTCGTTGTCATACCAAGATACTGTTTTTAACTAATTGAGCATCTCCATTTTGAACAATTTTAGTTTGAGTTGCATCAAATAATGATCCAAAGTGAATTCCAACAATGTCAGAAGATACTAATGGTTCTTCAGTATATCCGAATGATTCGTTAGCTGCTTCTTTCATAGCTGCATTTACTTCATCAACAGTTACTTTTTTGTTTAAGATAGATACTAATTCAGTTAATGAACCAGTTGGAACAGGTACTCTTTGAGCAGCTCCATCTAATTTTCCGTTTAATTCAGGTACTACTAATCCAATTGCTTTTGCAGCTCCTGTTGAGTTAGGGTACGATATTTACTGCAGCAGCTCTTGCTCTTCTTAAGTCACCTTTTCTGTGTGGTGCATCTAATGTATTTTGGTCTCCTGTGTAAGCGTGGATAGTTGTCATTGTTCCAGTTACGATTCCAAATTTGTCATTTAATGCTTTAGCCATTGGTGCTAAACAGTTAGTTGTACAAGAAGCTCCTGAAATAACTGTTTCTGAACCATCTAAGATTTCGTGGTTTACGTTGTAAACTACTGTTTTAACGTCATTTCCACCAGGTGCAGTAATAACTACTTTTTTAGCTCCTGCTTTTACGTGTTTTTCAGCTTTTTCTTTAGTTGCAAAGAAACCTGTTGCTTCTAATACTACGTCTACTCCTAAATCTCCCCAAGGTAATTTTTCAGGATCAGCTTCTGCGAAAACTTTAATTTCGTTTCCGTTTACTACGAAAGCTCCTTCTTTAACTTCAATAGTTCCATTGAATCTTCCTTGAGATGAATCGTATTTGAATAAGTGTGCTAACATTTTAGCATCTGTTAAATCATTAATTGCCACTACTTCAAATTTGTCTGTTTGTTCTGACATTAATCTTAATGCTAATCTTCCGATTCTTCCAAATCCATTAATTGCTACTTTAACTGCCATTTTAATAATACCTCCTAAAAAAATTTTTAATATATATTAATATATATTATTTCTTACATTTTGAGTATACCACATTTTTTTGAATTTTCAACGGCAAAAATTAATAAATTTTATAGTTTTTGTTTAAAAATACTTATATTCAAAAAAATTAAAAAAATAAATATTAAATTATAATTTTTAAGCAAAAAAACTACTAAATCCTAGTAGTATATATAATATCATAATTTAATTTTTTTAAAATGGCTGGGCTGAATGGATTCGAACCATTGCATGCTGGAGTCAAAGTCCAGTGCCTTACCGCTTGGCGACAGCCCAACAACATCTTCATATTTTTTTATCCTTTACGGACATTAATTATTATACAAAAATTGATTTTGTCAACACTTTTTTTTATAATTTTTCAATATTTTAATATCAGGTATGTTGTATAATCAAGCATAGAAAAAAATATATAAAAAAACATAGTAAAAATGATACATCAAAATCTCTTATCAAACGATCATTCCTACTATGTAATTTTTCAAAAACTGAAATATATGGAAAAAAACTTCTTTATTCTTTAATTCCTTTTAGTGCCTTTTCCAAATTCTCTGATTCCCATTTTCCATCTACTTTTACCATCAATGCTGGCAAATCTTGTAATATTACCTCTTCATCAGTAACTTTCTTAGCTTCTTTTTCATACATGTTTATTCTTTCTTCAATTGCAACATTATAATAATTTCGTTTAGCAGGCTCATTTCCTCTTTCCTTCATAATTGCTTCTAATTCACTTTCGGTCATCTTGGCTCTTTCTAAAATTCTTCTTTCTGTTTCATCATCTACTTCCAGCATATCTGGAACACTTTTTCAAAGCTTTTTGGATTTTTATATCATAAACTACTTCTGCCTCACCATTTGAAAGATAATCTATTTGTTTCACATCAAATTTTTAACTTTGTTTCATCTGCTGTAATTCTTGAAATTTCCCTTGCATATTTTTTTCCACAATCTCTCTTTTCAAAGAATTACTGATAATATAATCCTTTTTAAACAATTTGCTATATGCTTCCTTTTTCAAGATTTCTTTCATTATCTCTTATTCCTTCATTTACAATTGTGAAGAAAAAAATGAATTCAGCCTGCTTTGAAGTGCTCTTTTTATTGCCATATCCTCATTTGCCTGTGTTCCTGCTGTAAAAAGCATTTCCTGCAACAATCATCATAATTAAAAAAATAATAATTTTTTTCATGATCTTCTCCTTAATATTTTTTTATTTTTTTCTATTAATATTATACCATATTTTTCAAAAAAATTTTTTTAATAAATTAAATTTTTTTACTTTTAGTTCATTTAATTCCCATTGTCCGTTTACTTCAGTCAATACTGCTTTTTCATTTGCTGAAATTACTGTTTCTAAACTTGTATTTTTCCAAGGCTTTTCCCATAATATCCAAAAATTTCATCTACCATAATGTTATAAATCCGTACTTTTTCTGATTCATTTCCATTTTTTTACCATTAAAAGCTTCTATTTCATCTTCACTTTTATAACCTGATTTCTTTAAAAACATTAGTCCTAACATTTTCTTCAAAAATTTTTTTCTGTTCCCTCCAATGCCTTATCGAAATCCTTCATTTTTTTACATCATACACTACTTCAACATTTTTTTATTATCAATAGATTTAATATTTTTTTAACAGCAAATCTTAATTTCATATTTTTTTCAAATAAATATCAGAACATCCTTTAGAAAAATTTTTCCAATATCTTTTTTTATTTAAATCACTAATTTTATAATCTTTGTCAAATAATAAATCTGCATTATTACTAAAGGAATATTTAATCACTTCCGCTAAAGTCTGATTTTCAACTATTTTTCTTAATATTTTTCCATATCTTTTTTTGAAAGGCATTTTCAATTTTACTTTTCTCACTTCCTGATACCATATTCATTGATGTATTCCGATTTTTTTGCACTGTCGTCCCTGCAAGTGCATTTCCCATTACTGCCAACATCAATACAAATAATAATTTTTTTCATAAACTCTCCTCGCTTTATCTTTTTATTTTTCTTTGTCGAAATTATAGCATATTTTTTTCAAAAATATAGAAAAATAAAAATTTTTTTTCTCAACTTTTATCGTCTTTTTCTGAAAAAAATTTACTCGAAAAAAATATCTTCCAAAAAAATCTAATATAAATTTTTTTCAGTCTCACATCTTCATTTTCTACTACAAATTCTTCTACAAATTTCTTATCCAATTTCACCCCTTGTTTCACACCTACTTTTAATAAATCTTGCTGAATTTTTTTCTTTCGTTATTAAAAGCTACTAAATTTAAATTTTTTTATTCTACATTTCCTCTTCAAAAATTGAAATTGTAATCCCTTCCATCTTAACTTTTTTTCACTAAAAAAACTACCTTTTCTACTCGAAGCTAGATAGGCACAAGGCTCAGAAACGCCATATACTCCAATTTGATTTTTTTACAAATTCTGAACGCTCTTCGACTAAATCTTCTACTTCCAAAAATTTTTTTCTTTTTCAAAAAAATTCTATTGGAATATTTAATTCGGTCATTGCTTCTAAAAGTCCAATTTCATCAGATTTTTACCCAAGCGGATGCGGCTTTTTTTATCGAATCCATTTCTAAATTTTGAGTTTCCATTACATAATTTATTTTTTCGATGATTTTTTTTTTCGGTGTATTTCTTTTGCAGCCGATTCCGAGAATGATATTTTTGGGAATAATTTTAGAAATTTCGATATTTTTTCTGTTTGAAATAATTATTGCTCCAGCACAATTTTTATTGTTTTCTACGATATTTTTTGGCAAATGAATGCTTACATTTTCTCCATTTATGATAAGCGAAGTCACTCTTTTGGCATCGTCCAAACTTTCCAATTTTGCTTTAATTTTTTGTGACAATGTGTCAACCGCAATTTTTCCACCAACATCAGAAGCTGTTGTAATTACTGGGATTGCTCCGATTCCATTTGCAATTTTTTTACATTCTTCATTTGCACCGCCAAGATGTCCTGAAAGCAATGAAATCACAAAATTAGCGTGGTCATCAACTGTAATAACAGCTGGGTCTGTGTCCTTGCTTTTAAATTTCCCTTCAATAATTCTCACAACTGCTCCAGTTGCTGCAACGAAAATATGTAAGTCATATTTATTAAATGTTTTTTCCAATAAAATTGGCACTCGCTCATTTATCACAAACAAATTTTCCACATTTTCACTTTCAAGATTGAGCATATTTGCCACTCTTTGTGACACATAAATATGCAAATTTTTATAAACATTATTTCGTATTTTTAAACATGTTTCATATCCATTTTTACTTACGCAATATACTGCTGTTCTCATTTTTTTCTCCTTTTTTTGTTAAATTTATTCGAAAAATTTTTAAAATAATATTTCAAAATAACTCTTATATTTTTTTAATAATTAGATTATTTTTCTAATTCTTTTATTATCTTATAAAGTTTAGTTTTTTTCTAGTTCATTTTACAAATTGTTTTTCCTTCTTCTTCATCAATCGAAGTTACCACTGTTATTAGCAACAAATATATACTTTCTGGTACAATATTATATCTTATCGCATCTTCTGTCATTTTTTTCATTATTTGCAATATTTTTTTAAATAATAATTTTTTTATTTCTTCTCTAGTTTTCAAATCAAGTCCTTTTGATCCTTTCGAATTTTCTTCCATTAATTCATAAATTTTTTTGAAGCATGAATCAAAAAAATTAAAATTATAAACAAGTTCATCTACAACACCAAATTCTCTTTTTATTTTGTTCAGATTGAAAAAAATCTTCTACAATTTTTAAGATTTTTCAACTTGCTTCTTAAAAATTTTTTTCAATTTCTTCCAAATCCTTTTTCATTTATTGCCAAATCCTCAACAGTATCACTAAATTTTTTTACTTTTACTCAATAAATCAATATCTGTGAGAACGATCTCTATCAATTTATAAACAGCCGGTCTGTCCTTATATTTTTTTCCTTAATTTTATCAAAAATATTCTTGTGCTTTTTTTCTTTTCTCCAATTTGATAATAATAAAAATCCACTCATGCTCCAAGATTCAAAAATCGGTAATATCTTTTTCTTTCAAATTTTCTTCAAGCAATTTTTTTAGCTTTTTAAAATACTTTTGCGTATCACCTTTTATTGAATATATTGAAATCAAATATTGTTTAATTTGAATATTATTTTTATCCTTTTTAATAACTTTTCTGCTTTATTAATCAAACTATTGATTTCATTTTTTTGTGGAATAATCGACATTCCACCTTTTGAATACAACAAGAATTCTGATGTTTCATCAATTATGCTTTGTTTTACTCCCCTTTTTTGAAAGCGTTTCCTGAACATATTCCCTAAGCGTGTATGCATTTGCTCCTAAACTTGTTACTAAAAAAATTGTAATTGCACAAATTAATTTTTTTCATAAAATTTTCTCCTTTTTTTCTATTTTTTTATAAATTTAATTTCTATTTTCTCTTCATCAATTACGCTGCCGTTCACAATATATTTTTCCATTTTTATCTTCCAGTTCTCTTGCTGATTTCCATTTGAGTGTTTTAAAATCTACATTTTCAATTTTTTTAGACTCTACAAAATTAAATCCTGAAAAAAATAATCATAAAAAAATTACGAATAAATTATTTTTCATCTTGAACATATATAATTTTTTTCTGTTATTGGCTCTTTCATAACTTGAAATTTTTTTCAGGTTTTACATCTTTTAATTCAAGACCAAACAAATAAACTTTATTTTTTTATCTTTTTCCAAAAATCATCTTTATTCTCTATATTTTCAAAATGCAATGCTTCAAATGATTTCACATCTACATTTTTGAAGTTCTTGTATATCCGCATATTCTTTACTAAAAATAAACTTTTTTTATCGTCTTTTTGTATAATAACGATTTAGCACTTTAAAAATTTTTTTAGGATTTAATCCTTTTAACTCTTTTTACCATTTCATCTTTTTCCAGCCATAAAATTTTTGTTTTTTTCCGATACCTTTTATTTTTTTAATTCTTCCAAATTTTTTTAAATAATAAATTATGTGTTGCCATTTCACACTTCCGTTTTATTTTAATAATTGAAATTACTACTTTATATTACCATACTATCTGTTAATATTTAATTTTTTTCTATATTTCCAATGCTTCAAGTTTATTTATTTTTTTCTTTTTGCCTTTTCAAATGTTTCCAGATTTCCAACATTTGAAGCCACAACAAACCACATCACTTCCTGGTTAAACAAAGCATACTTTTTTTAAATTTTTCCTTTTCCACATTTGCTATGCTCAAATAGTAGTCAATTCCTTTTTCATATTCTTTTTGTAAAAAAATAATTTTCAATTTTTACCAACTGTATTTCTAGTTTTAAATTGAAAACTTCTTCTTCTGATAGCCTAAATTGCTCCTGAATTTCCTTTTTATCAATTTCAACAAAAAAATTTCTTCAATTAATCTGCTTTCTTCTTCTGTTAGTCCAGTCTTTTCAATTTCTTTTTTTCCACTGATTTTTTTCCCAAATTTTAGCAATTTTTTTCAAAAAAATTGTTCCTGAATATTCCTGCTTCATTTTTTTGATAAATACTTTTATTATAACTTGGAGAAAGATTTTCATAATAATATTTTTAGATAATCATAGAAGCTATATTTTTTTATATAAGTCAAAAATATTTTTTTGAATATTTCTTTTTACTATTTTTTTATCTTCTGAAAGTTCTTTTTGACATTGAATAATGGTTAAGTAAAAATTTCTGATAAATAAAAAAATTTCTCTCATCTCTTTTCAGCAATTTTTTTCTATTTTATCTTTTACTTCTTCATCTAAAAATCCTAAAAATCTGATTCAAAATATTCAATATATAAATCCTCGGTTTCTAAAAATAATTTTTGTTATTTAGTCCTATTTTTTTGATAAATCCTGCTGAATTTTTTTCCCTCATAGTCAAGGCATTTACACTAAAACTTATTAAAAAGAAATAATACCGTTGCAATATTTAACAAAAAAATTTTTTTAATTTTTCAATTTCATCCTCCCATTCGGCATTGTCTCCATCCTCCTTTTTCTGTTTTAAATAATTCAGGATATTTTTTTCTCTTAGTCTATCTTCTTCATTATTAGCCCATTTGTACATTTTAGTTGATCTTTTTCCATTTTCATATTAAAAAGTTTTTTTCCATAAGTCTTATCTCCGCTTCCTATCATCAAAAAGCCAGTGCATTATTCCATTTTCAAGCCTAAAATTATACTCTTTAGCATTTTTCATCTGCCTTTATTCCGTCGAGTTCATTAATCGCAATTTCAATCCCTTTTTTTCCCTATCGACAGAATATAAATAAGTCCAGATTTTTTTGCCATATAATACTGTAACTTCAAGTTATAAATTTCTTCATCTGATATTCGATATTTTTTTCTTTTGTTGTGTCGTTTTTCGATAAATTTTAATTCCTCATTTACCTTTTTTTCAACCAATCTACCTAAATTATAGTATTTCGTTATTCCATCTCTCAATTCATCATTAGGAAGCATTTTATCAATTATCGTGTTTTTATATTTTTTTCTTTTACAATTTTTCTTGATTTCTTCAGTTTTTTTCTCATTATTTATAATTGTGTAATATTCGTATGAAATCAATAATTTTTCGTATTCATATGGATTATATTTCATAAATGCATCATAATATTTTTTTGTAGACAGTAAGATCTTTTTCAATGTTTCCCTTCTTCTTCATACAGCTTTTTTTCTTCTTCATTTTCGGAATTTTTTTATTTTTTTCATCATAATCTTCTCTTATACGATAACTGATACCTCTCCCATAAAATTGTAAAAACCTTTTTTTAGCAGCCACATAATTTCTTTCATCTTTTTTTCATGAATTCTTTCAAAAAAATACCTATTATTTCTCCTATATCAAGTGGTAAATCAGAATCATCCATTGCATAAAGTCTATCAAAGGTAATAGTTTCATCAATAATTTCCTGTTTCACTCCAACTTTTGATAAATCCTGCTGAATTTTCTCTTTCATTGTTAAAAGCACTTAAATCCAAATTTATAATACATAATAATGTTAGTAATAAAAGTATTCTTTTCATTTTTTTCTCCTATTTCTTTTATAAATTTAATTTCTATTTTATCTTCATCAATTACACTGCCATTCACCATATATTTTCCATTTTTATCTTCCATTTCTCTTGCTGATTTCCACTTGAGTGTTTTTAAAAATCTACATTTTCAATTTTTTTAGACTCTACAAAAATTAAAAGCCTGAAAAAAATAATCATAAAAAAATTACGAACAAATTATTTTCATCTCGAACATATATAATTTTTTTCTGTTATTGGCTCTTTCATAACTTGAAATTTTTCAGGTTTTACATCTTTTAATTCAAGACCAAACAAATAAACTTTATTTTTTTATCTTTTCCAAAAATCATCTTTATTCTCTATATTTTTCAAAATGCAACGCTTCAAATGATTTCACATCTACATTTTGAAGTTCTTGTATATCCGCATATTCTTTACTAAAATAAACTTTTTTTTATCGTCTTTTTGTATAATAACGATTTAGCACTTTAAAATTTTTTTAGGATTTAATCCTTTTTAACTCTTTTACCATTTCATCTTTTCCAGCCACAAAATTTATATAATATGCTTTATTTTTTTATCTTTTGCATACATAAAATAATCTTTTTCATAATCTTTTACTATTTGAAAAGTTTTTCCATCCACATTTAAAACTATTCCATCATTAGAATAAAATTGATTTTTATCTCTTACTAAATGTTCATTTACTCTTTCAAAAGTATACGGATCGGAATTTTTTTATTCTTTCATTTGAATGATACAAATAATTTTTTTGTCTCTCGCAAATCCTGCATAAGCATCAATTACTTCAAAAGTTTTTTGCGTCTGCTCCATCTATTTTTTTCATTTCCTTCATAAACATTATTTTTTTATCTTTTTGAAAAAAATTTGATTCCATTATTTTAAAAACTTTCAAAAATCAGCATTTTTCCAGTTTATCTCCTTGAAAATAAATATTATTTTTGTCAAAAAAATAACTGGAATCATCATCAAAAAAAATTTTTAATGTTTGTAAATCTATATCCTCTTTTTTTCTCCATAAAGATACACATTTTTTTCCATCTATAAAAAATATAATCTTTTAAAAACTTTTAACGTTTTTGGGGAACTACTCCATCTATTTTTTTACCAATATAATAAACACTATTTTTTTATCTTTTGAATACCCTCCACCAATTAGTTGAAAAAGTTTGTTTGTCAACATTTTTTTAAAAATTTTTGGAGACATTATCACATTATCTAAATCGACAGGAACTCCTCCATTATATGAAAAATAAAATATACACTCCGTTTTTTTATCTTTTTAAATAAATTGAAAAATTCATCTGTCATTATTTCAAGAGTTTTTACATCTATATTATCTACCTTATTCTCCCAAAAAAATAAAGATTATTTTTTTATCTTTACTCAATCCGTAACTAATTTTTGTCAATAATTTAAAAACTTTTTAGGATCTGCTTCATTAAGAACATTTTCTTCATAATAAACATTATTCTTATCTTTTTGCATACTCACCATCTTCAAAAAAACTTCAAAAGTCTTTGCATCAGCTCCCTCAATTTTTTTCTATTTATGTAATAAACTTCTCCATCTTCTATTCCGTAATTCTCATTTAATTTTTTTTATTTTCTGAAAAAAATCAAATTACTAATTAAAAAAATATCAAAACAAATATTTTAATAAAATTTTTTTTCTCATATTTTTTTCAACCCTTCCTAAAAATTTTTCTACACTTCCATCTCAAGCACATTAATCACAGGCGTTTCATAAGGATGAACCTCCTTAATCAAATAATACGCTAACTCTTGAAAATCTTTTTTCACTCTAAATTTCATAATTTTTTCATTGGCAACACTGGCTTTTCCAACTTCTCCATCAAAAGGATTCCCTCCTTCCAAAAGTTTTTCCAGTGTCCGATTCCATCAATTGTAGAATAAACATCTGCATAAAAAGCCTTCTGTCAAAAGATTGTATTTTTGTAAGTTTTCCACAATTTTTTCCACATAATTTTCTGGAACAAAAACTTCAAAACAGCTGTATTTTTCTTTAAATTCTAGTTTTGAACTCAACAAATTGTCATTTTCATAATTTAAAGTCAAATAAAAAAATGGCGTATTTTTTTAAACAATAATTCTAAAAAAATATTTTGTCGCCTTCCCACAATTTTAAATCAAAAAAATTTCTTTTTTTGGGAATCCATTTTAAGTTGCCTTCATCACATTCATGCTGATTTCCTGAAAAAAATCCGAACTTGTATAAAGATACATAAATAGTGGCTCATCGTTGTTGTAATTAAAAAAATCACAAGTCCACGAAATTCATAACTATTCAATTTGTAACCAGTCTCTTCTTGAACTTCTCTTTTTAAACACTCTTCAGGTGTTTCCCCAGCTTCAATTTTTCCGCCAATTCCTAGCCATTTTCCTTTATTTATATCATTTTTTTCTTTTTTTAGTTCTATGTAGCATTAGATATTTTTTTCATCTTTTTTTCTAAATAACATAATGTTGTAATCACTTTTTATCTCCTTTTTTTATTTTATTTATAAAAACATTATACCATATAGTTATGTTGATTTAGAATAGTGTTAGAAAATTTTAACAAAAAGATAGCAAGAAGTCTCCGACTTCTATAAGTGGGAGATAAATTGCTTTTTTTGTAAAAATTGAAAAAAAGGATACTCTTATGATACAATTTTTGTATAAATAATGATAAAATCTCTAAAGAAATAATTAAAAAAATAATATTCAAAAATCGAAAGGAGGTGTAATTTATGAAATATAATTTAGCATTCAAATATAGAATTTATCCAAATAAAGATCAAGAATTGTTGATAAACAAGACTTTTTGGATGTGTTCGTTTTGTTTACAATACGATTTTATATACTGCGAATAAATTTTATGAAGAAACTGGGAAAAAAATAAAATAATTACACCCTGCCAGTTTAAAAAGTGAAAATCAATTTTTGAAAAGAAGTGGACAGTCTGGCACTTTCAAATGCTCAATTAAATGTAAAACGATCGTTTACGAATTTCTTTCAAAAAGAGCAAAGTTTCCAAGATTCAAATCTAAAAAGAATAATGTTAAAAGTTACACGACAAATTGTGTGAATAATTCAATACGAATTGAGGAAAAACAAATATTTGGTTTTGCCAAAATTGAAAAAGAATAAAAATTAAAATATCATAGAGAAATACCGAAGGATTACAAGATAAAGTCGGCAACATTGACAAACAGTAATGGAAATTACTATGTTTCTATTTTGACTGAATTTGAAAAAGAAATTCAAAAAAATGCCAAGTAGCAATAAAAATAATTGGACTTGATTTTTCAATGCCTGAATTATTTGTCAGTTCTGAAAACCAAAGAGCTGATTATCCAAAATATTTTTAGGATATTGGAGAAAAAAATTGAAGAAATTACAAAAGTCATTGTCGAGAAAAAGTGAAATTTTCTAAAAATTGGTATAAACAAAAAGAAAAAATATCAAAATTACATGAGTATATCAAGAATTGTCGAAGAGATTTTTTACATAAATTATCAAAAAAATTATCTGAAATGTATAATGCTGTGGTTGTCGAGGATTTGAATATGAAAGGGATGAGCCAGGCATTAAATTTTGGGAAAAGTGTAGGAGATAATGGATGGGGAATGTTTTTGAGGATGCTTGAGTATAAACTGATGTTTTTAGGGAAACAATTTTTGAAGATAGATAAGTGGTTTCCATCGTCGAAAACTTGTAGTAAATGTGGAAATGTTAAAGAGAAACTGGAATTATCAGAAAGAAGTTATAAATGTGAGTGCTGTGGAATTGAAATTGATAGAGATTACAATGCTGCATTGAATATAAGAAATGTTGGAAAAGAAATAATGGAATATTAGAAAAATAAAAAAAACAGGGCAGGGACTGTCCGAAGAGCTTGGTAAATATATTTGGCTAGCAAAAGCAGGTACTTTCCAAGAAGCTCCCGCTTCTAAAAGCGGGAGTAGTTCACTGGTTACTGGAATGGTGACTTTTATGTCAGTTTTCGGTCTGTTAATGCATCCTGAATTGCCTAAAAATATTGTAAGTGCATATTTTACAGCTTGGGGAATGAACTTTATAGCTGCTTTGCCGTTACAATTATTGCTTGTAGGTCCGATTTCACGATTGAAATTGCAAATGTGGCAAAGATATTTTTGATAATAGAGCATTAAAAAAACATAATTATTAAACTTTTTGAACTTTTTCATTTAGTTTTTCTAATTATGTTATTTTTTTCATAAATACATTATTTTAATATTATTTTATTTAAACATTTCCTCATATTCCTTTGATTTCCAATCATTTCCTTTTTTTCAAAAAGTAATACTTTTTTTTAGTGATTTCGTACGACTAATTTTCTTTCAATTCTTTTTTTCATTAAATCTGTCATATATATCAAAAAAATTCTGCAGCCATTTCCTTTTCATTCATATTTTTTTAATTTATCAGCATTATATTTCTCTGCCAAATTTTTTTTCAATTTCCTCTTCACTTAAATCGTCCAATTTATCAAATGAAGGTATTTTTTTATTTCACATTTTACAATTGCTTTTTGAATTTGATAAATATTTTTATACTTTTTACTTCTATTTCAGTATTTTTCAGTCATAAGACTAAACATCTGTGAATAAGCTTCTAAGAAAGTTTTATAAAGATAAATATCTTCTGATTTATTATTTTTTTGATTTTTTTCATGGCATTTTCTGCTTCTGAAAAATGTTGATAAGTACTCTTTAAAACCTCTATTTATATAATCCTTTATCTTTTCTTCAATCTTTTTATTTTCTATCTCAATCTGTTCTGCAGACAATGTAACATTTTTTTCCCTTCGTCACTTCATAACCTTGTCCAAAAAAATTTGTAACGAAAATGTAAACAATACGATTAATAATAATTTTTTTCATCTAAAATTCTCCTTATTTTCTTACTTTATCAAAAATTTTTTTATAATTTTATTCTTCAATCCCTTTCCTAAACTCATGCGAAAATGTCTTATCATAAAGTTTAGATTTAGAATATTCATCCCCCATAAAGTTTCCAACTAAAATTTGTGCAGTTTTCGTAATTTTTTCATCTTTCACTTTTTGAGCAATGTTTTCCAATGTTCCCATAATGATTTTTTGATCATCCCAAGTGGCTCTTTGGACAATTGCAATTTGGGTTGTTTTCTCGTAATGTTTTAATAATCTTTTTACAACTTCATCAATCATTTGTACAGACAAGAATATTGCCATTGAGCATTTATGTGAAGCTAGGCTTTCTAGACTTTCTGTTTCTGGTACTGGAGTTCTTCCTTCCAGTCTTGTACAAATTATTGTTTGACTCACATCAGGCAATGTGAACTCTTTTTTTATTGCGGCAGAAGCAGCTACAAATGAACTCACTCCTGGCACGACTTCATACTCGATTCCATATTCATCCAAAATATCCATTTGTTCCCTTATTGCTCCAAAAATACTTGGATCCCCAGTATGAACTCTTGCAACCAATTTTCCATTTTTCTGAGCTTTTATCGTAACTTCCATTACTTCATCTAAGTTCATTGAAGCAGAATTATAAACTTCCGCTCCTTCTTTATGACATTCAATAACTTCTCTAGGCACAAGCGAACCCGCATAAATTATGACATCTGCTTCCTTTACAATTCTTTGACCTTTTACTGTTATTAATTCAGGATCTCCAGGCTCTGCTCCTATAAAATATACTTTTTTCATAAAATTACCTCTTTCTTTTTGAATTAATTTTCCATTTTTATAGTATTTCATTTATTTCAAAAACTTACTGATATTTCTGTATTCAAATATTTTTTTCATTTATCTTAAAAAAACGCTTCCCAGACTTTCCCATTTTTTTAAGATAAACGGATATTTTATCAAGTTTTTTTCAACTTCTTCAACATTTATTTTTTTCTATTTTTTTGTTTTTTTCATTCCAAAAATCTTTTCAAATTTTTCCTGAAATGTCGTTATTAATTATCTCGTTATCCACAAAATAAATTTCATTAACCAATTTTTTTCTGATAATCTTCAAAACTATTGCAAAATTCTCTAAACTGACTATTACATGCCCATTCACACAAAAATATCCTTTATTGTCAATTTCTTAATTTTATTAATTTCTTCCTTGTTCTCTAAAAATTTTTTTATATCATTCTCCAAAAAATTCCAACGGTGAATATCCATATACCTTCTCATCGCAAAAAAATTATACTTCGGAATAAAATAAATTTTATCTTCCCATTTTTTTCAAATAAATTTTAAAAAAATTTGTAGTACTCTATGTTTCCATAATTTAAGTAAAGTACATAATTTCCATTTTTCATATTTTTGGCAATTCAAAACTTTCACCATAATGAATTTCTTTCCCATCTTTTTAAAAACTTGAATGTATTCTTCATACCAATCCTTATCATCATAAATTTTTTTCTTTTTTTATTTCTAACATTTTTTTCTCTTTTTTTCCGTTATTTGTTTTTTTCATCAAATTATAAATTATTATTCTCTCATAAAATGCTCTTTCTTTATCATCGGATATACTCAAAAATCTCACAATAATGAGACCAGTTTAATTTGCCAGATAGTGTCTGGCAAATTGGATACTTTAAATAAAAATTGCCTCATATTTTTGTAAATTAGATCTCGAAAAGCCTTTTTTTCATACTCTTTTTGTCAATTTTTTTACAATTCTTTTAAAAGTTTTTTTCTCATATTACTCTCAATTCCTTTTTCAATTTTTTTCTCATTTTTTTATCCCCCATTTATATTAATTTTAAAAAAATAACTTATCAAATATTTTTTTACTAATAACTAATTTTTTTGTTCCATATTCGGATTTTTGAACCGCTTTCTTATACAGTGCCTTTAATTCTTCAAAATGATTTCCATTTTTTTCTCTGTATTCTTTTTCCTTTTCTGTCAATTCCCTATTATATGGATTATCTCCCAAACTACTATGAAGTGCAACTCCAAATTGGGTTATAATATCAAATTTCATAATTTCTTGCGACAAACTCTTATCTGTATAAAAATTTATAACCATCATAATTTGAACCTCTTCCCGCATCATAATAAGTATTGTTATTATATTTTATCTTTACAATATTTTTTTATTTCTTTTTTTGTTTTTCTTTCATAAATAGTCGCTCTATCGTTTTCCACTAATTCAGCAATATAATTACGGACATAATCCAATTTTTTTATCTTTATCCGAAAATACTATCTTTTATATTTTTTTTCTTTTTTTATCTCTATTCTTATTATACAATTCCAACAAATCACTTTTTTTCTTACTACAATATCAAAATTTTTCAGTTTTGTAAGTCACCAAATCTTTTTTTATCACTTGGCAATACATAATCTAGTTTAATTTCTTTGACAAAAATCTTGACTCAATTCTACATATCTCTTCTTTTTTTGTATCGTAAGTTCCTTTTTACAATCGTTTCTGCCATTCCTTGAATTGCCACTATAAATGACAAAATAAATAAAATTTTTTTCATAATAATTCCATTCTCCTTAATACTTAAATTTAATTTCTAAAACCCTGATTTTTTTCAATATCATCGTCGAAAAAAATAAGGGACCTCCTCCACACTCTCAATATCCCACTGAACCTCCCACGACTAAAGTCACAGAGTTCTAAAAATCTTTAAAAAAATATTTAAAAAAATTTTTCTAAGAAGTTTGATAGTCCTATGCTATCCTTATTCTTTTAGGTGTGTTCAGCTCACCTCTATTGTATAGGATACTTAAATCCACAACTTTACTTTTCCTTAATATGTTTAATGCTCCATTACAATCTGCATTTATGAGTTTACCTGCACTTGTTTGATATAGTCCTCTTTTTATCCTTTTTTTCCACTGAATATATATTCTTGCAGATTTTCTTTATCATATATTGGGATTTCATCTCCATCAAAGAAACTTGCTTTTTGATGTATAACTCTCTTCTTGTAATTTAAATTCTATTCCATATAGTTTACATAGATATATTAGTTTATCTCTTAATTTTCCATATGGTATATTTACAAAATTTTGATTATTTATACTCCCTATATTTGATTTTTCTTTGAAAAATTCTCGTCATATCCTAGAACTATTCTTCCTATATCACTATTAAGACAATAATTTACAATTATTCTTGCCGCTTTTGAAAGATAATCTTCTATACGATTATTTCTCTTTCTAGCTATTCTCTTTTGTCTTAATGTTGTCCGCTTAATCTTTTGCTTATCTTTAATGCTTTGCAATTTTGCATTTGTCTTGTTATAGTATTGATTTATTGATTTTAATTTTCTACCATCTATTATGAATGAAGCTCCTGTATTTGTAACACAAGTACAAAGATTATTTATACCTAAATCAATTCCTAGTGCATTTTCTTTATTTAATTCCCTTTGAACTTCTTCTACCTCGTAAATGTATTGAATTTCAAAGTACCTAGAATGTTGTTTTGGTATTATTCTAATCTCTTTTATTTTCTTGTCTTTTAATACTGGCGGTAACTTAATTTTAACTTCCTGATGAGTTTTCTTAAACGAATTTGAATAAGGAACTATCAGCATACCATCTTTTAATCTAACAAAACCTATAACAAGAGTTGTAAATCCATCTTTAGCAAGATATTTAGGTAATTTTATATCTTTAAAATTATATTGACCATTCTTAGCAAGTTTTAAAAAGTCCAAAAAAATGATTTAAAACTTCTGTCTACTTCTTTTAGAATTTGTTGAGCCATATTAGAATTTAATTTCTTATAATTTTCACTATTTTTTTAAGTATTTTATAGTTTTCATTATAACTTAAATACTTTTTTTATTTTTTTAAAATAGTATTGTCTAACATTGTATATAGCCTGATTCTTTAAATTCTTAGCTATATGGCACAAATATTTTAAATTTCTAAACTCTTTTTTACTAAGATGTTTTACCTGTTGTTTTAATGTTAAATACATATATAATCACCTCCTTTTCATCAGAGATATTATACCATGTATTCTACATTTTATCTGTTTATTTTTAAATATTTTTAAAGTTTTTAAAACCCCACAACAGTGGGAAGCGTCGTTCACATAAGTACGCTACTACTTATGCAGTTCTCTTATGAACTTCTTGTTATCTCTAACAAGCACAGACTATATCTTATCCATAGTGTATCTCAACACCTTAGGCGAAACCACTTCCAATACCAATCGCTTGTATTGTACTCCCCTCACGAGGGATAGTCGTTGAACTTTCCTTTTCAGGATTAGCTGCTGATTGTCTATTATCATAATGTTTAGGATTTAACCTTGCACCATCTAGTATATTTTTTCTGCTTTCGCTACCTTCACACTTATACTATATTCTCACTTAAGTATTATGTTGTGGTTATACTAGCTTTAAGAGTTCCCAGCAATTCAGTTTCTTTGTTGCACGATTTTGCTCCGTGTCTACATACAAGTTTCCTCATATGCTTACTAAAATTTTCGTGCAATTCATCTCACGACTAAAGTCACGAGTGTTCTTGCACTATTTAATAAACAACTTCATTATCTTTCCCGCAATCTGAAACAATTACAGCATTTTCTTTATTTCCTGTTTCAATTATCGCCTTTTTAATTTTCTCAAAATTTCTGCTTATTTTCATTAAAACTAAATTATCATTATTTTCAATTTCCTTGTAAATATCAGTTTTTCGATTGACAGACACTACTTTCAAATCTTCATCGCCAATCATCAAAGGCACATTCAATCTAGCTGCAATGCTATTAAACGAAGTTATTCCAGCAATCGTCTCTACTTCTACATCATCTGCAATATGCTCCAAAACATAAGTATATGTGCTATAAGTCATCGGATCTCCAATTGTCAAAAATGCCACATTTTTCCCTTTTTCAAGTTCTTCACTTATTTTATCAGCATTATTTTTTCTAAAAACTTTTCTCGCTTCCACATCTTTTATCATCGGAAATTCCAAAAACATTTGCTCTACACCAGGTTTCAAATATTCTCTTACAATATTAAAAGCCGTGCTTCCTTCTCCACTTTTTGCCTCAGGCAATACAATTACATCCACCTCATGCAATTTTTTCGTCGCTTTAACCGTTATATTTTCAGGATCTCCCACTCCAACTCCAATACCGTAAAATTTACCTTTTTTCATATTTCACTTTCCTTTCTTTTTATTCTCCTACTTATTTTTATTAAAAAAATTTACTCTTTATTTCTTATTTAACTTCTTTTGCTTTCAAACTTTTTCTATCTACCACTCAAAAATATTTTTTTAAATTTCAACTATTTTTCCCAACTTTTCCTCAATAAATTCCTTTTAATACAGGAATATGGCTCAATTCTGGAGTTCTACTCGCATAAACCATTGTTACATTTCCCTTTTTCAACTCTTCCACTATTATACCCTCAAATTCCTTAAAATCCGAATTTTCTTCCAATTCTTTTTCTATATTTTTTTCAGAAAAAAATTTTCAAAATCGATAATTCCTTTATGATAATTTTGTCTCAATTCCTTCGATGGTGTAATAATTTTTGCCCAATAATTGATTTTCGCATCTTCCTTTTTTTAACCCTCGAGGCCACAATTTATCGACTAATATTCTAAAACCATCTGTTTTTTTCAATTTTTTTTCATACGCTCTTTTCCATTTAATTTCAAATTTCATAACTGTTCTCCTTTTTATATTTTTTTAATTATTTATAAAATCTTCGAATATATTATATCATATTTATTATACAAATTCTTAATATAATCCGACATTTAAAAAAATTAATTATTTAAGAAAAAGTCTATTTTAATGAAGAATTTGTTTTTTTTATTTTTTTGTAATTATAATTGAAAATTTTTATCAAATAATATAAAAATACTTATAGTTATAAAAAAAGGAAGGAAAAAAATAAAACTTTCTTGATTCTATTTTTATATACTTGGTTACATAGGTTTTTTTACTTAACATTATTTGTAAACGAAATTTATTTAGAAAAAGAAAAATCGATTAAACAAAAAAAGAATATTTAAAAAAATTTCAGCAACATTAATGATTTCATTTGCATTCATGATTATTTTTTTAAAGAAAATTTCTTTATTGTTGAATTATTGTTGTTGTTGTTTTTATTTATCAATTTTGTGGATTGTTTATAAAAAAATATAGTGAAATTAGGATTTAAAAAGTTAAATATGATTGAAAAATATATTTAATATGATAAACTTTATAAAATATTTTAAATAAAAAAATAAGAAAGAAGGAATAAAAAATGAAAAAAATTACTAATTATTGTTTCATTATTTATGACAAGCATTTTTGGGATTTGCAAATGTAAAACCTCTTGATGTTGATGTAACAGAAGGTGCAAAATTACCTAATTTTTGAATTAAGAGATTTTCAGGGAAAAATATACAAAAAGTAAAAAAACTATTTGGAGATGGAAAACCTACACTTTTTTTATTTTTTTGCTGCTGAATGGTGTCCTTATTGTCAGCGTGAACTATCTGCTGTGCAAAAATTTTTACGAAGAAAAATAAAGATAATATAAATGTTGTAGTTGTATTCACAAGAAGAAAAAAACTAATTTATCAGCAACTAAAAAAATATGTGGAAGAAAAATAAATTTACCTTCCCAGTATATTATGACTCCACAGACTCACTTATGAAAGCCTTCAAAGTAAAAACTGTTCCATACAATTTAATTATTAAGGATTCTAAAATTCAAAAAAGATTTGGGTGGATCAAAAACTTATGAAGAATTGAAAGAAGCATTCTATTTGAATTAATAAAAAAATAGTCATTATAAAACATCTGAATTTTTTTGGATGTTTTTTTCTGATAAATATGGCAATAAAAAAAGAACAATCATATTAAATTTAATTTTTTTGAAATTAAAAAGAGGCAGCAATTCTATAGAGCCTCTTTTTATCAAATATTGTATCTAACACCTTTTTACGAAAAAGAAATCACTTATTTCGATCTTCTCAAATTTCAACGTTTTCCCATCACTAGTAGTCAAAGTCAAAAATATTTTTTTAACTAATTTTTATAGTTTTAGAATTTTTGCAACAATTTTAAATACTCGGATTCAATTTTCATTAAATTTTCTGATCTAGCCATTTTTTTGTAGAACCAATATATCCAATTTTAATGCTGTCATTCTTGATTTCACAATTTCCAAAAATAGTTGTTTATTCCAGAATTTCCACTAATCTTGTTTTTCAGCAAAAAGAAATTGTTATTTCTCTTTCTTTTTCTGGAAAGGAAGTTTGTCCCATTTCGACAAGTTTCCATTTTTGTATTTTTTTAATTTTTTTACTCAAGTCTAATTTTTTTAAACGTCCAAACTTCTCCATTTTTTTATTTCTCAAGCTCAAAGTTGTGTTATTATAATTTATTCTTGGAGAATTTTTGCAAAATATCAAAAAAAGTTTAGCTCAATTTTCATTAATTCTTCTGATTCAGCCATCAAGGTTGTCGCTGTTTCAGCAGTTAAAATTGAATTATTTTTTTATTTTATATCCTCCAAAATAACTATTCACACCTGAAAAATCCACTAATTTTTACCGTCTGAAAAAAATTAATCGTAATATTTGTCCCTTCTGGGATTGGCAATTTTTGACCGTTTTTTTACTAATTTATGATAATTCCCAAGAAGTTTTATTCAAATTGTAAACAATTCTCTTTTTTTCACTTTTTGCATCTAATCCAATACAACTAAGCAAAAAACCGTCAAAATTCCAAATAAATAAAAATGTTTTTTTCATTTTAATTCCTCTTCTCTTTTTAAATTTTTTTATTTTATAAAATTTATAATTTTATCCTATTTATTGGCTATTTCTAAAAATTAATTTATCTAATATCAAGTATCTTATCACTACACACTTCGAGTGTCAATAAATTTTTTTATTAAAAAAACTTAGTTAAATTCAGATCTTTTTCTTCAAAAAAATACATCCCAATAACATCAAATTCTTTTTGAGTATTAAAGGATGTATTTTTTAGAATTTAACTCAATTAGAAATTAATTCTAACTCCTGTCGTGTAAACATTGTTACTTCCTTTACCTTTTCTGCTATCCATAGAGCCATCATAGTTTACATACCAGCCAAAACTTTTATTTACTTCAGTTAGTGCACCTGCTCCTACCCAAGTTTTATTTTTTGAAAGTCCAATACCTTTTACTTTGAATTTTGCTCCTGGAAGTCCTGTATATGTTGCATCAAAGCTTAAATCCTCATCTTTAAAAGCTTTTTGGTGTGTTACATATCCCTGGAAAGTCGTTTTGCTTCCACTATTCCAATTTACAGATTTTCCGACTCTAAGTCCTACTAATGCTGCGGTTTGATTATAAGTTTTTTTCTCCGCTGTAAGTCCAAATTGGCTGTCTTTTTCAGAAAATGAACCTCTTTGAACTGTGTCGTGAGTCAACCCAACAAATGGTGTTACGACAAAATCTCCATTTTTATTTTTTATATCATATCCTGTTTCCAAATACCCTGAATAGACTTTGTCATTGTGATTAATCTTTGCTTGAGAATAATCATTACTACCTAAAATGATGTCCCTTTCAACATCACTATCAACAAATCCTGCTCCTAAACGACCTTGCAAATATAATGGATTATTTTTATTGCCTAATCTTCCATACAACGAAAAACCAAAATTATTTGCATCAGATTTTCCTCCGTATCTGTCAAACTTAACATCGGCTTTTGAATAAGACAACGTTGTCCCTAAAATTAAATTTTCACCAAATTGTTTGTCAACTCCAACTTGTCCACCAAATACTTTTGTATCTCCAGTTCCATATCCGTCTTGTTTTAGTTTACCATTTGCGCCAAAACCTGATACCCAAAGTCCAAATTTATCCCCAACATTGTCAAGTGTCCCAAGCATTACAAGTCTATTTGACAAATCTTTATTCACAGTTTGTGAATGTCCGAAAGTCAACGCTTGAGCTGATGCGTAAATTTGTCCTGATAAACTGTCTAAAATTGCTGCTCTTGCTGTAGAAGAAAGCGATTGTAATTTTGCAGCTTTTTTCTCAAACTGCGAAACATTTTCCGCCGTTCCATTCTCAATTTTTTCATCTAATTTTTGAAAAGCTGTTTCAATATTTTGCGCCGTATTTTCTTGCATCTCGTCAGTTCCTGCTATTTTTTTCACATAATCTAACACATTTTTTCTACTCAATTTCACACTTAATTTATTTCCTTTTACTTCAGTCGCACCATTAACCAATTCAGATGTTTCCACTTTCCCAAAATTACCTTCAATCCCTTTTTCTGCTTCAATCACAGTCATCGATAATGGTTTTGCTGTAATATATCTTCCATTACTTAAAGTTTGTAATGTTGCACTCTCTCCATTTAAATTCACTATTCCATTAACTATAAGTTTAGAACCTATTTCTGCTTTTGTTATAGAACCAGCTGTTGCTATGTAATTTCCTGTTATAATCGCTCCTGAACCTCTGTTTTCAAAAGTTCCTCCATTATTGTAAACACTTTTTGGAACACCATCCTTTTCATTTATTATAGCTGTCGGATACGTTACTAGTGTCCCTTGTGAATTTATTGTTATATCAGAAGTATTATTTCCATATATTTCTAATTTTCCTTCATCTATGGTAGTATTTCCAGCATAACTATTATTCCCTGTTAAAATTAATGTTCCATTACCAGATTTTTTCAATCCTGCATCACCTGTAATATCATTTTCAAAAATGGATGTTATTGAATTTCCAACATTAGCATTGAATTGTCCTTTTAATCCCCCTGCATTAGCATTTGGACCTACAATAAGTATGTTATTAAACTCAGCAGGACCTTTTAGAGCTTTCTTTTCATTAAGTAATCCCCAACCAAAATTCAAACTAAGTTTACCATCTTCATTCATTGAGTCATATATTCTATCTGCAGTAGTAAGTATTGTCTGCTGTATTTCATGCCCTGTCATCCAAGGGAACTTTTCTTTTAATTTTACTGCAGTTGCTGTTACTTTAGGTGCAGCAAAAGAGGAACCATGTTTATTACATCCAGGAAGTTCGCAATCACCATTTGCTGCAATAGACCAGTAAGCAGCTCCTCCAGCATGTGCCAATCTGCTAGGATAATCAGTTATTGTTCCATCTGGGTTAACTTTTACTCCTACTACTGCTATCCATCCTTTTTGAAGTTTTCTATTATAATATGGTAATCCTGCTTCAAAATCTACACCATAAAGCGGCTTATTCCCTGCAGCCCATACAAATAACGATCCATTTTCTATTGCTTCTTCATAAAATTTTATAATTTCATCTGCTTTATTTTTTAGTTGTTCCTCAGAGTAACTTCCATCAGGAATATAAACCGTTTGCTGAAATTGTTTTTTATAGTCAAATTCATTAGTTTTATCAGGTGCTATATAAATCCCTTGAGGCTTATCAAATTGAACATTTTCGTGCCCCAACGACTGGTTGTATATCCTTACACCATTATTATACATTTGTCTATAATATTCTATATCAACTTGGTATGCTGGACCATTTGAAATACTTGCTCCGTATACTTCTGATTTTTTTGCTCCTTTTCCGTTATTTCCAGCTAAAATAGTTGTAACAATAAGACCGTGATCACTTTTATCAGTTGATTTTGTATTATTTTTTGCAAGTGTAGTCATTCTGTCGCCAAATTCCTCTTCAATTACTTTATCAAAAGTATCTCCTATTCCAGAACTATTAATTACCTTTATATGAAAATTTTCTGTTTTTGCATTTTTTCCGCTTAAAAAATCACTATCTAAAACTCCGACCTTAACTCCTTGCCCTGTAATTTCTCTTGAATCAACAGGTTTTGGAAAACGGTTATCAACTGTAGGTGTCTGAGGTTCCGATGCAGGATTCTGTGGTTGTACAGCCTGTCTGTTATTATTTCCATTATTTGTTCCACCAATGTTTCCTGCATTTTGTCCTATGCTTGAACTTTCATTACTTCCAATATTTCCAGTAGTCTGATCTGGATTTTGAGATGGTTGAGTTGAATGTGGTGTCGTTGGGGTTGCTTGAGATGTCTGCGAACTTCCGCCTCCACCTCCGCCACCGCCACAGCTAGATAACACGGTAATCAAACTGATTAATAGTAGTGTTTTTTTCATTTTTTTCGCTACTTAATTTTAATTTATCATATTGCACTGACAATAAATTTTCATATATTTGTCAAATTACTCTAAAAAGTAGCGCCTCCTTTCTTTTTTAAATTTAAATATTTATATTTTTTTATAATTATTACAATTTATTCATTCATTTAATTATACCATAAAAATAAGAAAAAAACAATTAATATCTTAAAAAAATTTTTATAGAAAAAGTTTTTGCATATTTTTGATTATAGTATCTATATCCAGTATATACATCTATTAAGAAATGCAATAAGAAGTCTACCTTTTTATTTTTTTAAATAGTATTTATAAAAACCAAAATCAATCTATTAAAATTAAAAAAATATCAGGCAAATATTCCTGATATTTTTTTTAATATATTTTATCTCCTTTATTTTAGCTTAATCATTTTTTTCTTACTTAAAATTTCAAAAAAATAGCCGCCATATCTTGTTCTCCATACCCTTGTTTTAAAGCATCTGAATAACTTCTAGTTGTATCTTCAATTAGCGGTAATGATAATTTTTCTATTTTCGATTTCTTCATTTGATAATTTCAAGTCTTTTTGTCATATGTTTAAGCATAAATGCCGCAGGATATTCTCTGTTTGTAAACATATCTTTTTTTTCCTGAAATAGTGCCGAACTCATTCTAGAATCTGAAATAGCATTTACAATAGTTTCTGTATCTATTCCAAAATTTTGTGCTAATAATAACACTTCACTATAAGCTTCTCCAAATATTCCAAGTAAAGAATTCAATACTAATTTTGCTCCAGTTGCTTTTCCTAACTCTCCAAAAATAGTATGTTTTACTTCCTAAAAATATCAAAAATTGAATATAAATCTTTTGTATCAGCTTCATTTCCACCAACTAATATTAATAAAACTCCAGCAGTAGCAGCTCCTACTGATCCAGATACTGGTGCTTCAATATATTTTCCATCATTTTTCAATAACAAGTTTTCCTACAGCTTTACTTTCAGTAGGTGAAATAGTACTCATATTTACTATTTTTTTACCTTTTTATTTTTGATAAAACATTTTTCATTTAAAAATTTCTAATGCCGCACTGTAATTTGAAATCATAAAGAATATAGTATCATTTTGTTCAAAAAAATTTCTTCCACAGTTTTTTTGCGTTTTTAGCTCCTTTTTTTCTACAAGTGGTAAAGTTTTTACCAAAACTTCTATTGTAAACAGTTACATCAACAGAACCTTTTAATAAATTTTCTACCATAGGAGTTCCCATTTGTCCTAATCCTATCCAACCTATTTTTAGCCATTATTTTATTTCTCCCTTCACAACTTTAACTAATACACTTAACCAATCTTAATGTTCATTCATCATAACATTTAGAAAAGTTTAAGCCAATACTTTTTCATTCGTTTTATAAATTATCACCTTATAAATTTTTGATTATTCATAATAACATAATGATGTAACAGTATTGTAACATAATAAAATATTTTTTTATAAACAGACACGATTTTATATTTATAAAAGTTTAAATTTATGATAAAACAAAATACAATCATCAAAAAAATGATTATTATGAAAGAATTTTCATAAAAAAACACCTTTTTAGTATGTTACGAGTGGGTTTTTTTATATTATTTTTCTCGCAGAAATCACATAAATCGGATTTTCCGACATCATCATGTTAAAATCCTTCACTTTTCTATTTTTCGCTACAATGATTTGTGAAATATCAATATCCTCAAACTTTGATTTTTTCAAGCATTCAAGTGCTTCAAATGTGTTTTCTAAAACAATGAAGTTCAAAGCAATTATTCCGCCTTCTTTTAAATTTTCATAAGAATAATTGATAATTTCTGATAAATTTCCACCTGAACCACCGATAAACACTTTGTCGAAAGTTATTCCTTGTGGTAAATCTTCTGGTGCTTTTCCAGAAATTACAGTCATATTTTTTATCTCAAATTTTTCCATATTTTGTTTTATTAAATCAACGGCTTCCTCTTTTTGCTCAATCGTGTAAACATGCCCATTTTTAGCAAATCTAGCCATTTCAATACTTACAGAGCCAGTTCCACCACCAATATCAATACATACATCTTCATCAGAAATTTCCATTTTCGCAATACTCACCGCTCTTATCTCTTCCTTTGTCATTGGAACTTTTCCGCGAATAAAGTCCTTATCTTTTATATGATACATTTTCTCCACTTCTTACATTTAATTTTTTTATTTTGTTAAAAACTTTCTTTTTTTATTACAAAAAAACTTTTAACCTTTTTTTATTTTTTTCAAAAATCACAACATTCATTCCAAATTTCTCTTCATAATTTGCCAACTCTTTTTGCCTTAAAACGATAAATTTTTTTCATTTTCATAAGACAAATTTTTCCCCAACAAAAATTTTTCACATTCTCAAAAATTATTTTCTAACAATTTTTTTGAGCAATTTTTCTGTAGCGTATTTTTCTTTAAAAATCAGTCAATAATCCAATTTTTTTCATACTCATTCAATTTTTTTCCACAAAATCGAATTCCTTCCCATGAACACTGGCAATACAAGCATCATACCAATATTCTGAAATTTTTTTGCGAACATATATTGAACCGATGAAATCCCTGGCACAACTTCTAGCTCTTCACTTTCAAAAATATTTTTTTTCATAAAAAGTTAAAAGGCTATAAAATCCAGTATCTCCAGACACAATCACAGAAATCTTTTTATTTCGATTCTCATTTATGAAATCCAGAACTTTTTGCAAATCAGCTGAAATATAGCAATATTCCTTATTCTCCGCATACTCTCCCAAACTTTCAATATGCCGCTTTCCCCGACAATTACTTCCGATTCTTTAATTTTCTTCAAAAACAATCGGTAATGTGTAGTCTAAATTTCCAGATTCTAGACCTAAAATTTGTATTTTTTTCCATTTTTCCTCTTTTTCAAAAAAACTATAATTTTTTTATTATGTTTTTTTCTTTAAAAAAATAAAAAAACTAGAACTCTTTAAAAAAAGTTCTTACTTTTGCCCTAATAACTTTTTTTCTCAGCTGATAAAATCAACGTTTCTACTTCCAAGTCCCAGCCATTTTTTTCTGCAATGTTCTTCACATTTTTTTGCTTTTGCCTTTTTCAGCTAGTAAATTGAAAAACTTCCTTTTTTTCAATATATCCAGAAGCTTCTTCAGTCGTATTCGAATCTAAAATTTTTGTAAACATTTTTCCAACTTTTCGCCAACTAATAAAGCATTTGCAGCTAAAAATTTCCATTTTTGCATCAGAAACTCGACTGTGTGTATGAAAAAAATTCCTCCTGCCACTTTCACAAATTTTTCCCAATTCACCAATAAAAATAAACTTTCTTAACTTCATATTCACAGGCTTTTGTCAAACATATATCCAACAAAGTTACTGATTACAACCCCTTCTTCAGCTCTTTTTAGGGAATTCCTTGCTCAAAAACATTTTTTTCCACGATTTCCAAAAAAAGAAAAAAATCGCTGTCTTTGTATTAAAAATATGTCAAATTTTGTTTCAATTCTATTGCCAAAGAGGCTTTCCATGACTCTTCAGACATTGGTCGAACAATTCCCATTGTTCCAAGAATCGAGATTCCACCGATAATCCCTAACTTTGCATTCATTGTTTTTTTTGCAGCTTCCTCACCCAAAGGCACACTGATTTCAACATCAACTCCTTTTCCCTCTGGAAGAAACTCCTCAACAATACTTGTCAACATTTTCATTGGTGTTGGATTAATTGCTGATTTTCCAATTTCTACAGGAAGCCCAACTTTTGTAACTTTTCCAACTCCTTTTCCTCCAAAAATATTGATTTTATTATCTTTTCTAAAACTCACTTTTGAAACAATCTCCAAGCCATGCGTCGCATCAGGGTCATCTCCCCCATCTTTCACAACAGTCGCCATCGTATAATCCTTCATCTTTTCAAAAGATTTAATCCCAATTTTTATTCTCTTACCTGCTGGGAACGTCTATTTCAACTTCTTCGATTTTTTTCGACTTTTCCCAGCAAAAAGTAACAATGCTGCTTTAGTCGCTGCCGTTGCTGAACTCCCAGTAGTATAACCATATCGCAATTTTCTACCGTTAAAATATACATAATTTTCCATTTTTTACTTCTCCAAAATTATATTAAAATATATCTGAAAATACTTAAATCAATAATTTATATTATCTTTCGTTATAAAAAATAAAATATAAAAATTGAAATAAGTTTTCAGATATTAATAGATTTACTAATTAATTTTCACATAAAATTGTGATTAATTATTAAAAATATTTATCTCTTTCGTACATTTGATAAAGGATTCCGTGCATCACACCAACTGCAACTGTGCTTCCACCTTTTGTCCCATTTGTTCTAATAAATGGAACATCGTATTTTGAAAGCTCAGCTTTCGATTCAGGACATCCCACAAATCCAACTGGCACTCCAACTATCAATTTTGGAACATTTTCTCCTTCTTTATCCATTTTTTCAAGTAATGTGAACAATGCTGTCGGTGCATTTCCAATTAGAAAAATTTTCGTTTGAGGATCCTTTAATGCTCTTTCCAATCCAACCATTGAACGTGTAATCCCTCTTTCTTTCGCTTCTTTCGCCACATCTGGATCCGCCACCAAACAATACGCCTCAGCACCAAATTTTTTCAATCCATTTTTATTCAGTCCATTAACAATCATATTTGTATCGCACTGAACCTCCCACGACTAAAGTCGCAGGGTTCTAAAACCTTTAAAAATATTTAAAAATTTTCTAAGAAGTTTGATAGCCTTACACTACCCTTATTCTTTTAGGCGTGTTCAGCTCACCTCTATTGTATAGGATACTTAAGTCCACAACTTTACTTTTCCTTAATATATTTATGCTCCATTACAATCTGCATTTATGAGTTTACCTGCACTTGTTTGATATAGCCCTCTTTTTATCCTTTTTCCACTGAATTTATATTCTTGCGGATTTTCTTTATCATATATTGGAATTTCATCTCCATCAAAGAAACTTGCTTTTGATGTATAACTTTCTTCTTGCAGTTTAAATTCTATTCCATATAGTTTACATAGATATATTAATTTATCTCTTAATTTCCCATATGGTATATTTACAAAGTTTTGATTATTTATGCTTCCTATATTTGATTTTTCTTTGAAAATCTTCATTATATCCTAGAACTAGTTTTTCCTATATCATTGTTAAGACAATAATTTACAATTATTCTTGCTGCTTTTGAAAGATAATCTTCTATACGATTATTTCTCTTTCTAGCTATTCTCTTTTGCCTTAATGTCGTCCCACTCAATCTTTTTGCTTATCTTTTTATACTTTGTAATTTTTGCATTTGTCTTATTATAGTATTGATTAATTGATTTTTAATTTTTCTACCATCTATTATGAATGAAGCTCCAGTATTTGTGACACAAGTACATAGATTGTCTATACCTAAATCAATTCCTAGTGCATTGTTTTCATTTAATTCCTTTGAACTTCTTTTTACTTCGTAAGTATATTGAATTTCAAAGTACCTAGAATGTTGTTTGGGTATTATTCTAATTTCTTTTTATCTTCTTACCTTTTAATACTGGTGGTAGCTTAATTTTAATTTCCTGATGAGTTTTTCCTAAACGAATTTGAATAAGGAACTATCAGAATACCATCTTTTAATCTAACAAAACCTATAACCAGAGTTGTAAAACCATCTTTAGCAAGATATTTAGGTAATTTTATATCTTTAAAATTATATTGACCATTTTTAGCAAGTTTTAAAAAGTACAAAAAAATGATTTGAAACTTCCGTCTACTTCTTTTTAGAATTTGTTGAGCCATATTAGAATTTAACTTCTTATAGTTCTCGCTATTTTTAAGCATTTTATAGTTTTCATTATAACTTAAATACTTTTTTTCTTATTAAAAATAGTATTGTCTAATATTATATATAGCTTCATTAGTTAAGTTCTTGGCTACATGAGATAAATATTTTAAATTTCTAAACTCCTTTTTGCTAAGATGTTTTACCTGTTGTTTTAAAGTTAAATACATAGATATCACCTCCTTTTCATCAGAGATATTATACCATGTATTCTATATTTTATCTGTCAAAAAAAGTAATATTTTTATTTATTTATTTTTAAATATTTTTAAAGTTTTTAAAACCCCACAACAGTGGGAAGCGTCGTTCACATAAGTTCGCTACTACTTATGCAGTTCTCATGGCATATATACTCCTTAATAAATTAAGGAGATTAGCCTTGAACTTCTTGTTATCTCTAACAAGCACAGACTATATCTTATCCATATCCTATTTCAAGGACTTAGGCGAAACCACTTCCAATACCAATCGCTTGTATTGTACTCCCCTCACGAGAGATAGTCGTTGAACTTTCCTTTTCAGGCTTAGCTGCTGATTGTCTATTATCATAATGTTTAGGATTTAACCTTGCATCATCTAGTATATTTTTTCTGCTTTCGCCACCATCACACTTATACCATATTTGAACGAAGGTATTATGTTGTGGTTATACTAGCTTTAAGAGCTCCCAGCAGTTCAGTTTCTTTGTTGCACGGTTTTGCTCCGTGTCTACATACAAGTTTCCCTATATGCTTACTAAAATTTTTGTGCAATTTATCTCACGACTAAAGTTGCGAGTGTTCTTACTTTATTTAATAAATTCTGCAATTTCCAGCTTCTAACGCTTCTTTTGCCGATTCAATCGGATTATTTTGAAATTCAACAATGTTTACGTAATCAAAATCTCCCGTCGTATGAATCAATCTTTTCACAATCAATTGCTCTTCCTCACTAAAATGATCAGCCTTTCCAGCCAATCCTTCAGTTATTATTTCAAAACTTCTCACTTCTATTGATTTTGGATCTTTAATATATGACATATTTCATTGTGCGATAATAACTACCACACTCTCCTTTCTTTTTATCATTTTTCACTCTTCTAATTCATTATTTTTCAAAAAAATTAAAAAATTTCTTTTTCAAAAATCTTCTTAATCTCTTTTCACATCCAACAAAAAAACTCAAGAAACTCCACATTTGAGTAAAAAAATGAATATGCGGATATCCAGCTATTGCATTATTTTTTTCAAATATCCACATTTCCATTCTTTTCCCATTATTCTTGTAAATATTATAAAAATAGCCTTCCGAATCATTCCCTGTTTACTTCATTATTTTTTTCAAAATTTCCGAATAATGAAATTCATGTCCTCGCAAGTTTATCCCATTTGCAGTTTCAATATTGATATACCCAAACCTTCCAATATTTAAACGTTTTCTCATCCCAATTTCAATATCAAAAAAATTCCGCACATATCAAAAAAATTTCTTCATTTAATAAATGTAATTTTTTTGCTAAATACATAAATCCGCCACATTCAGCAAATATTCTCACGCCATTTTTTTACACGCTTCAACAATACTATTTTTCATAGAAATATTTTCACTTAACTCTTTTGCAAATAATTCGGGATAACCTCCACCGAAATAGATAAAATCTGTATTTTCAGGAAGTTTTTTATCTCGAATTGGACTAAACTCAACTATTTCCACTCCACAAAATTTCATCAAATCAATGTTTGCCTCATAATAAAACGAAAATGCTTCATCTCTTGCAATCGCTACTCTTTTTCCTTTAAATTTATCTTTTAGATATCCTATTTTCGCATAATTTTCCATATTTCGACTTGACTCAAATTCTTGTGCAATTTCTTTTATTCGCTCCAAATTCAAGCAATTTTGTGCGATTTCCTTAAATAACTCCTGTTTTTGTGCATTATCCTCTTCAAAAAGCCTGTTTCAAGCCTAAATGCCGGCTCTCTGTAGCAAGTTGCTCATTTCTAGGAATGTAGCCTAAACACTCAATTCCTGTATATTTTTCAACTGCTTCCTTCAAGCTCTCATACAATTTTTGTGAAGAAACATTGTTAAGAATCACACCTTTTATATTCACTCGTTCATCAAACATCTTAAACCCAAGAACTTCTGCCGCAATACTTGTTGAAATCGCTTTAGCATTCACAACTAAAATTACGGGAATATCAAGTACTCTTGCTAAATGAGCCGTGCTAAAATTGTCCTTTTTCGTTCCCAATTCCATCATAAAGTCCCATAACACCTTCAACAATAGAAATATCCCTGCCTTGCGAATACATCTCAAATATCTGTCTCACAGCATCCTCACCTGTCATAAAAATATCCAAATTGTGTGAATGATGTCCTGTAAATACCTCATGATGAGTCGGATCAATGTAATCTGGTCCCACTTTAAAAGGAGCCACATTTTCTAATGCAGACATCAAAATGCTACTTACTGTAGTTTTTTTCCACTTCCGCTCATCGTTCCTGATATTAATATTTTTTTCATAACAAATTTTTTTCCTCCAAAAATTTACAATAATCATTTTCATCAAGATTTCTATACTTAAGATAACTTTTTAATTTTCAAAACATTTGGAACATTCAAATTTAATTTTTTTCAAAAAAATTCAAAAATCCTCGAAAACTTCGTCTCTACTACCTTGTCTTACAATTTTCCCTTTATCAAGAACATAAATATAGTCAGCAAATTCATATGCAAAATCTGTATCGTGTGTCGAAACTACAAGTGTTTTCCCAGCTTTAGAAAAATTATCTAAAATTTCAGAAACTCTTTTTTTGTATTTTTTTCGAATCCAACCAAGCTGTAGGTTCATCTAGAATCAACAATTCTGGCTCCATTGCTGTAATTGCCGCTATTGAAACCCGTTTTTTCTGACCATAACTCAAATGATGACAAGGTCTGTCCCTCAACTCCTCAATATTGATTTCCTTCATCGCTCTATTAACATTTTCTTCTACTTTTTTTCCTCAGAATATCCAAGATTTTCAGATTCATAAGCCACTTCTTGAAAAAAACTAACGGAGCAAAAATTTGTATTTCAGGATCTTGAAAAAAATTATTCCAACTTTTCTTCTCAATTCCTCCAAATCCTTTTTTTATGTTTAACCTTCTTCCCCTCAAAAATAAATGTCTCCTTTTTGTGCCTTCAAGAGTCCATTCATTATTAAAAAAATAAAGTTGATTTTCCTGAGCCATTTTTCCCCAAGAAATAATGTTTTTCTTTCCTTTTTCAATATTCAAAGTCACATTTTTTTAACGCTTCTGTTTCATTATCATACGAAAAAGTTATATTTTTCAAGTTTAAGCATTTTATTTTACCACCAAATATAAATTTATTGCAACTATTATTATTACAAAAAAATAGTTTCAAATCCAATTTTTTTGTATTTTTCTATGAGAAAAGATAAATTCCTTTTCCCAGTCTTGATTCTACAGCCTTTATAGAATTAAGATTATAGTAATATGTTTTTTTAATATAGCTACCACTAACATTGGAAATGATTTCATCCCATTCTTAAAACTACTGTATCCAAGTCTTACTTCCTGTGCATTTTTGAGTCTTTCCTTATTCTCAAACAACAAAAAAATATATCTATAAATCAACAAAAAAACATTTCTCTAAAAAAATTTTTGGAAATCTCATTTTTTTCAAATATATAGTCTAAATCTACAACTGGTGTTGAGCAAATAAGAAAAATAAATTACTGATATTGACGAAAATGAACGTAACAAAAAAATGTCCAAATATCTGCCTTTATTAGCCATAATGAAATTACAGTTGTTAAAAATAAATAAAGCTGGAACAAAATTCAGCTTTAGTAAATCTTTCGCTTTCACTTTTTACTACAAATAGAAGAAGTAAGTTAAATAGTATAAGATTAAAAAAATAAATACTACTTTACTTCCTGTGTAAAGCAAAAATACTAATGTCACCATTGACAACGTAAATTTTATTCCAGGATTAATATTTTTTATGGGATTCGTATATGATATTTTATCTATTAGCATTTTTTCTTTCACCTTTGAAATATCCTAAAACATATCCTACAATTCCTGCACCTAATGCTGCTTGTAACGCAAAAAGTAAACTTTCAGTTTCTTCTCCAGGCAATTCTATTAAATTTTTAGCCCAAGGCTTGTAATCAGGTTTTATCGTTTTAATCATTTCTTCTCCTTTGTCATCTGAACCACCAAATTCAGATTTTACAAGAAGTAATGGTACGACACCTATCAAAAGTATCAAAACCACTGAACCTCCCACGACTAAAGTCACAGGGTTCTAAAATCTTTAAAAATATTCAAAAATTTTCTAAGAAGTTTGATAGTCCTATGCTATCCTTATTCTTTTAGGCGTGTCCAGTTCACCTCTATTGTATAGGATACTTAAATCCACAACTTTACTTTTTCTTAAAATATTTAATGCTCCATTACAATCTGCATTTATGAGTTTACCTGCTCTTGTTTGATACAGTCCTCTTTTTATCCTTTTTTTCCACTGAATATATATTCTTTTTGATTTTTCTTTATCATATATCGGATTTCATCTCCATCAAAAGAAACTTGCTTTTGATGTATAACTCTCTTCTTGCAGTTTAAATTCTATTCCATATAGTTTACATAGATATATTAATTTACCTCTTAATTTTCCATATGGTATATTTACAAAAATTTTTGATTATTTATACTTCCAATATTTGATTTTTCTTTGAAAAATCTTCATTATATCCTAGAACTAGTTTTCCTATATCATTATTAAGACAATAATTTACAATTATTCTTGCTGCTTTTGAAAGGTAATCATTTATACGATTATTTCTCTTTCTGGCTATTCTCTTTTGTCTTAATGTTGTGCGCTCAATCTTTTGCTTATCTTTTTATACTTTGTAATTTTGCATTTATCTTATTATAGTATTGATTTATTGATTTTAATTTTCTACCATCTATTATGAATGAAGCTCCAGCATTTGTAACACAAGTGCAAAGATTATCTATACCTAAATCAATTCCTAGTGCATTGTTTTCATTTAATTCCCTTTGAACTTCTTCTACCTCATAAGTATATTGAATTTCAAAGTACCTAGAATGTTGTTTTGGTATTATTCTAATCTCTTTTTATCTTCTTGCCTTTTTAATACTGGTGGTAGTTTTTATTGCGATTTCCTATGTGTCTTTCTAAATGCATTTGAATAAGGAACTATCAGAATATCATCTTTTAATCTAACAAAACCTATAACAAGAGTTGTAAAACCATCTTTAGCAAGATATTTAGGTAATTTTATATCTTTAAAATTATATTGACCATTCTTAGCAAGTTTTAAAAAGTCCAAAAAAATGATTTAAAACTTCCGTCTACTTCTTTTTAGAATTTGCTGAGCCATATTAGAATTTAATTTCTTGTAATTTTCACTGTTTTTTTAAGCATTTTTATAGTTTTCATTATAACTTAAATATTTTTTTATTTTGAAAAATAGTGTTGTCTAACATTATATATAGCTTCATTAGTTAAGTTCTTGGCTATATGAGATAAATATTTTAAATTCCTAAACTCCTTTTTTTACTAAGATGTTTTTACCTGTTGTTTTAATGTTAAATACATAGATATCACCTCCTTTTCATCAGAGATATTATACTATATATCCTACATTTTATCTATTAAAAAGTAATATTTTTTAAATATTTTTAAAGTTTTTAAAACCCCACAACAGTGGGAAGCGTCGTTCACATAAATACGCTACCATTTATGCAGTTCTCTTATGAACTTCTTGTTATCTCTAACAAGCACAGACTATATCTTATCCATAGTGTATCTCAACACCTTAGGCGAAACCACTTCCAATACCAATCGCTTGTATTGTACTCCCCTCACGAGGGATAGTCGTTGAACTTTCCTTTTCAGGATTAGCTGCTGATTGTCTATTATCATAATGTTTAGGCTTTAACCTTGCACCATCTAGTATATTTTTTCTGCTTTCGCCACCATCACACCTATACCATATATTCTCACTTAGATATTATGTTGTGGTCATACTAGCTTTAAGAGTTCCCAGCAGTTCAGTTTCTTTGTTGCACGGTTCTGCTCCGTGTCTACATACAAGTTTCCCTATATGCTTACTAAAATTTTCGTGCAATTCATCTCATGACTAAAGTTGCGAGTGTTCTTGCTTTATTTAATAAAATAATATTCTTTTTAAAAATACTTTTATTTTTATTCTTATCCATTATTCTTCCACCCCTTTTACTTCATATTTGTCAAGTATGTTCATTACAACATTTGTAAGTAATCCTTCAATTATAGCAAGTGGAATTTGAGTTACTGCAAATACCATTCCAAATTTAATAAATGAAGCAAGTACTCCACCTTCAGGCGATGGATACGCAAGTGCCAACTGAAAAGATGTAACAACATAAGTTGCAAGATCTCCTATTGCTGCTGCCAAAAATATTGCAACTGCTCTATTCTTCTTAGCAAGTCCTTTATAAATCAAGTACGAAACAATTGGTCCAGCAATCGCCATTGAAGCAGTATTCGCCCCAAGAGTCGTAAACCCTCCATGAGCCAACAATCCAGCTTGAAATATCAATACAATTGTCCCTAAAATTGAAGTTACAAATGATTCATATAAAAATAGTTGAAAGCCCTACTCCAGTCGGATGTGACGAACTCCCTGTAACTGACGGAATTTTCAACGCCGACAACACAAAAAAATAAATGCTCCTGCCAATGCAAGTGTCATTTTATCCTTAACACTCCCTTTTAGAAACAGTTTGAAGTTTTTTTATCCCTAAAATCCAAAAACGGAATACACACAACAAACCATACAATAACCCAATTTATCGGTAAAAAAATCCTTCCATTATGTGCATTGAATAACCATTTACACCTACCAATAACATACTAGTTAAAACTAAAAAAACAATAATGTTCTCTTTTTTTCATTTTTTTCTCCTTCCGCAATTTAATAATGTCAGACTTAAAAAAATAGAATTAATATTTTATTTTTTTATCAGTAAAAGGAATTTTTAACTTTTACTAAATAATATATAGTTCTAAATTTATAATAAATCTGCTATTTAACTAGAAATAGTATGGCATTAAATAAATTAAAAATCAGCTAAAAGCCGAATTTAATACACGTCAAAACTTCCATAATAATTACTATATTACTACTATATAATAATTTTTATGGAATAAACCACTATTGATTTATTTTATTGATGTATACTAAATCTTCCCTTCCCAGAAAAATTTTATAAAAAAATATTAGGTAAGTCTCCTGACTAACTTCATCCCTACTTGTACCCTTCCCAAAAATATTTAAAAACATTTCAGTGGATTTTTTTGTACTTTTCGTCAGTTTCACAGTAGTGGGGGCTGTATCGGATTTTTAACCGATTTCCTTATTAAGTTTTTTTAAAACGCCTACTATTCACTATAAATGTTATATTATTTTTCCTATATTTGTCAAGCCAAATAATAAATATCTTTCAGTTTATCCATAAACATTTCACGAATAAACTTGTACTCTCCCATTCCTTTTTAAAACAGCTGTTACTTCATAGCCCTCATTTTTTTAATATTGTTTTCCACGAATCTTCATCATCAGAAGACATATCATTTTTAGCATGATCTCCAGCCACTATCATAAGAGGTTTTAATAATATCCTTTTAAAGTCTTTTTTTCCTTCATTTTTTTCAATAATATCCTCAATAGTCACTTTTTCCTTCAACAGTAGCTATGAAAATATTATTTTTTCCAGCTTTTAAATATTCATTCTGTAATTTCTGATAAGTACAATCTGCGGCACTTTCAGTTCCATGCCCCATAAACACTATGGCATCATTACCTTCAAGATCATTAAACTCTTTATTTTCTACAATTTTCTCAAAATCTTCATCATCTGCCAAAAGCGGTTTTGATATTTTTCCAAACTTATCATCAAGTTTTGAATATTCAATTCCATCTAAAATATGCAAAGACATTGTTATTATTTCCTCAAACCCTTTATCTTTTAAGACTTTTAGTCCTTCCTCCTGATCAAATATATGAACTCCTTCATTTTTTTCTATTATCCGTCTTATGATTCCTGAAGTATAAGCTCTTTCCACGTTTTCACTTCCATATTTTTCCGCCACTTCCCTTTGGATTGAATCAAGACATTTTTTTCGTGTATCTTTATGCGATGTCCCAAAACTTGTTATCAGAATAGCTTTTTTCATTTATTTTTTCCTTCCTTTCAAATTAATATTTTTACAAAAAAAAAGAATACGACAAATAATATTCTTTTCAATTTAGCATCTGTTAAAAAACTCATCGTAGCCATAATCAATCACTTCTTCATTATGCAGTTACTTTATGTAATTATATAATAAAATTATAAAAAAATCAAAAATTTTTTTATTGAATAAAAAGAATATTTTTGTATTATAATACTGTTGAAAAAAATATTTGAAGGGATTGATGAATATGAAAAAGAGTTTTAAAAATTGATTTTATTGGTAAGTTCATTAGCAATGTTTATGCAAAGCTGTGAAGCCTTGGATGAAGCGGAAGCAGAACTTTCTGATGCCTATGAGAATGGAACTATTCAACAATATAACAAAAAAAGCAAATGGGAATGTCCTGATGGCACTATTTATCGAAGAAAAGGAACAAAATGGGGATGCTTTGACGACAACAGAAACTGGTTCTAATATTTTTAATAAAATATAAAAAAAGGGGCTGTCTCACAAAATAAATAAAAATAATATTTATGTTAGTAAAATTATTTTTTTAAATTATGAGACATCCTCTTTTAAAAATTATCAAATATATCAGTAAATCTTAAAAAAATATGAATTTGATTTTTTTCATAAAAATTATTTTTAATTTTGATTTTGCATCTTGAAATAGACCTTCTATAAATTCCCTTTGCTCATATCATTTCCTGAAATTTTTTTACAGTTCCTGATATTTCACGTGCGAAAGGATAAACATTATAAGTCCAGCTATTTTTTTCAGAAATTTGACGTATATTTTTTTATTTTCTGAAGATGCCACTTCTGTTATCTCCATCTGACCTTTATATTTTTCTTTTTTTCAAATACTTTCAAAAAGGCTAAGAAGTGCTGATTCATCTTTTTTTCTATAATAAATTCAATTTTATCTGCACCTGAAAGATTTTTGATACATTTGTTTTTGCAAAATCCTCATCCTTTTTCATTCCAAAAATTAAATTGGCAAGTCCTCCTCTATTTAAAGTTCCTGATATTACTGGACTTTCATAATTGTCATTAATAATTCCAACTACAACTTTGTCAAAAAGCTGAAAATGAAAGTGTCCCAAAAATAATAAACAATGCTAAAATTAATTTTTTTTCATCATTAATTCCACCTTTCTTGTTTTTATAAAATATTAATTTTATTTTTCTTCTGCCCTTCATAAATCCTCCGCCAAGTCCTGGAATACCGCCACTATTAAACATTTTCATCATCTGCTTCATTTGCTCAAACTGCTTTTATTAATTTATTTACATCGTTTACTTGAACTCCGCTTCCTTTAGCAATTCTCATTTTACGGCTTCCATTTTTTTTAAAAAGTTTCGGATCACGTCTTTCCTGAACTGTCATTGAGAAAAATAATCGCTTCAACTTTTTTTCATTTCCTTTTCAGCCATTCCCATGTCAATCATGCTTGAGTCAACTCCTGGTATCATTTTCATAATTCCAGCAATCGATCCCATTTTTTTCTTATCATTTTAAACTGCTTTAGAAAATCTTCAAAGTCAAACTGATTTTTTCTAAATTTTTCCTCCATTTTCTTGGCTTCTTTTTCATCAATGGCTTCCTGTGCCTTTTCCACAAGTGAAACGACATCCCCCATTCCAAGAATACGTGAAGCAAGCCTGTCAGGATGAAACGGTGCGATGTCATCCAGTTTTTCCCCTTCACTTATGAACTTAATTGGCTTTCCTGCAACTTCCTTTACTGAAAGGGCTGCCCCACCACGAGTATCTCCATCCAGTTTCGTAAGTACAACCCCAGTAATATCAAGCTGTTCATTAAATTCCTTTGCCACATTAACCGCATCTTGCCCAGTCATTCCATCAACAACAAGCAAAATTTCATTTGGGTTAAAACTGTCCTTTATTTCTTTCAATTCATGCATAAGCTGTTCATCAATATGCAGTCTCCCTGCCGTATCAATAATTACATAAGTAGCATGCTCCGCCTTTGAAGCCTCTATTCCCTGTTTTACAATTTCCAATGCATCCGTACTCTCATCAATTGTAAATACTGGAACTTTCACTTGCTCTCCCAATACTTTTAATTGCTTTTTAGCAGCAGGTCTATAAACATCCGCTCCAATTAAAAACGGCTTTTCCCCTTTTGATTTCAGATGTTTAGCCAATTTTCCAGAAAATGTAGTTTTCCCAGCCCCTTGAAGCCCAGAAAGCATTACAATTGTAGGATTTTTTTCAGCTTTAGCAATTGAAACATTTGAACCTCCCAGCACTTCTACCAACTCATCATTTACAATTTTAATGAATTGCTGTGTTGGATTAACCCCGCTAATAACTTGCTCTCCAAGAGCTTTTTCCCTAATTTTTGCCACAAAATTCTTAGCTACGCCATAATTTACATCCGCTTCAAGCAATGCCAACCGCACTTCTCTCAAAGCATCCTTCATATTATTTTCAGTCAACTTCCCCTGGCCGCTGACTTTTTTAAATATATCTTTAAATCTGTCTCCTAAATTATTAAACATTATTAATTTTTTTCTCCTTATTTTTTTATATTTATTTGTAAAAGTCCTTGAAATCTTATTAATTCAGTATTTTTTTAAATTTTTTTATAACTTTTTACTTTTTACAGTTATTTATTTGTATATTTTTTTAATTTTTTTCTAAATATAGGATAACATATTATAGAAGAAAAAAACAAGATAGGCAAATGGAGTTTATAAAATTGCAAAAAAATATTACTAATAAATGAAATTCAAATAAAAAAATCATAAGGATAAAAAAACTTTTTATTCACTAAAAATATACCCAATCCTTTAGACAGGAACTAATACTATTTCCCATTAGAATAATGAATTTATTACAAAAATTTTTATTTAACAAGGAATTTTGACCCTTGCAAGAAAAATAAATATATTTACTGCTTTTTAAAAATAGGGTTTAGTATAAAGAATAGAAACGAGGTAATTATATATGAAAAAAATGAATTTCATAAAAAAAGAAAAATAAAAAAATTTGCTTTTGCTTTTCAATGTTATTTTTTTAGTTTTTAAGCTGCTCTAATAAGACTGGAAATAATTCAGAAAGTGCAAATAGCACAACAGAACAGCAAAAAACAGTTTCTCCAGAAGAACTGAAAAAATATACTAAAAATGCAGCGCAAACACAAGATGCCTTTGTAGGTGTGCATAACAGCGTTAAAGATTCAATCGTAAATATTAGAACAAAAAAACTGTTACGGTAAATACTTACAATCCTTTTGGAAGAATTGTTATATGGACGTTCTGGAGGACAGGAAAAAAACGTGAGTCTGGTTCGCTTGGTTCAGGGTTTGTAGTTTCAAAAGATGGATATGTTGTTACAAACAATCACGTTATTGACGGTGCAGATGAAATTTATGTAAAATTCTCAAATGGACGTGAATATCGTACAAAACTTGTGGGAACTTCGCCTGAAGTTGACATTGCCGTATTGAAGATAGATTCAAATGAAACATTTAAACCGTTAGAATTTGCAAATTCAGATCAAGTTCAAATTGGACAATGGTCAATCGCCTTTGGAAATCCATTAGGATTAAATGATTCAATGACTGTCGGAATCGTAAGTGCAGCTGGACGTAGTTCACTTGGAATCGAAGAAATTGAAAACTTTATTCAAACTGATGCCGCTATTAACCAAGGAAATAGTGGAGGTCCGTTAATTGACATTACAGGAAAAGTTATTGGAGTCAATACTGCAATTTATTCACAAAGCGGAGGAAGTGTAGGAATCGGATTTGCAATTCCAGCAAATTTGGTAACGACTGTAAAAGATTCAATTATCGCAACTGGTAAATTTGAAAAACCATATATTGGTATATACTTAGGAAATTTAGATGCAGATAAAGTAAAAGCCCTTAACTTAAAAATCTTCAAACGGAGTATTTATAGCAGGTACTGTTCCAAATGATCCAGCAGCAGCAGCAGGAATCACAAAAAAATGACATTATCACAGCAGTTGATGGAAAGGAAGTAAATTCCGCAGTGCCTTCGTTGGAGAAATAGCCGCTAAAAAAAGTCGGACAATCTGTAAAATTAACTATATCTAGAAATGGAAAAAAACATCAGAAGTATCAGTAACTCTTGCAAAAACTCCAAATGCCATCGAACAGCAACGTATCATGCAGCAAAAAAATGCAACAGCAACAGCAATTAGAACAAGAACAATTCGGTAGATAAAAATATAAACTGCTCTAAAAGTCTTGAATATGAGCCAGACAAAAAGAGCAGTTTTTTTATTTTTTTATACAAAATTTCTAATTACTTTCATTTAATTTGATAAATAGAAATTTCACTTCCATACCGTAACTTGAAAACTTAATCAAAGATATTCAAGATTGCTTTTTATAATATAAAATATATTAAAGGATGTACAGTTATCCTAACATTTCGGAATTTCACTTATATGTAAGTCTTTATCAATTCCAAAATGTGTTACTTAATTATAATTCCGTAAAGTGACTTGCTCCACTCTCTTGGGTGAATACAAGTTTATCCAGAATATTTTTACTTTTTTTCAATAAATTATACATCATTTTTTTTTAAAAAGTCAAGCAAAAAGTTATACAAACTTTTTATAAACTTTAGATAATTTTCAAAAAAACTATTGTTTTACCCTGAATTTGACTTTCTATTCGGACATAACATATTGCAATATTTCTTGAAACAGTCCTTCTTCAGTATATTTTTTTCCCTTCTATCCCAACTTTTTATTCCATATTCTTCAATAGTTTTTTTGTAGTAATATACCCAATCGAAGCAATAACCTTGTTTTTTTCAGAATTTCTTTTATTTCTTCATTTTCACTCAATTTTATGCTGTCAGCAAAGGCTTTTAAAGGTTGACTGAGCTTAAAAAAACATTAAGATATCGCTTTCTTTTTATATTTTTCAGCTTTTTTTCCTTTTTCCACTTCAACTTTCTGAGTTTTATAAACTACAAGTTTTTTTCATAATTTCGATTGTATAAATCTGAATATTTTTTTCATTTACTGGAGAAATATCAGATACTATAAACAGTATTTTTTCTCCTTCCTTAGTAAAATTCACACTTTCGCTAGCCAGCCTTTCTACCGTATATTCTTTTGGATAAAAATCTGGAATTATTTTATATTTCTCAATTTCTTCTGCCGTTTTTTTCTCCTACGACACCTATTTTTAACATTTCCTAAAAGCACGAATATCCTTTACTTTTTCTCATAAATCCAATAACAGAATTTATGCTGTTAAATAAAAGGGTACTGTATTCCTTCAAATCAGGCATTTCAAAATCAATATACTCTATATTAATAAATGGAAGGCTCAAAGCCTGTCCGCCAAGTTCATTTATCTTATTTGAAATATTTCCCTGTTTTTCCCTATTTCTCGTAACAAGAATATTTTTCCCAAATAACGGCTTATTCTCAAACCATTTCATTTTTTTCACGTAAATTCACCACTTCCCCAATCAAAAATGATGGCAGGCGATTTTACATTATGCTCTTTTTACTGTATTTACTATTGTTTCCAATGTTCCTATATAAGTTTTCTGTCTTGTCGTAGTTCCATCTTTTATTATCACAACAGGTGTTTTCGGATCTTTTCCATTATTTATCAAGTTTTCTGATATTTTTTTAAGATTGCTTAATCCCATTAAAAAAACTAAAGTTCCTTCCAATTTTGCAATAACTGGGAAATCAAGCTCTGTTCCATTAAATTGCGTATGTCCAGTGAATACATGAAATGAAGTATTAATTCCTCTATGAGTTACAGGGATTCCAGCATAAGCCGGCACAGCAATTGAAGAAGTTATCCCTGGAATTACCTCAAATTCAATATTTTCAGCGACTAATGCCTCTATTTCCTCTCCACCTCGCCCAAATACAAAAGGATCTCCTCCCTTTAATCTCAATACTAAAAGTCCCTCTTTCCCTTTTTCCACAAGTTTTTTATTTATTTCCGCCTGCAATTTCCCTCCAGCCGTATTTTCTTTTCCCATATAAATCCGTTCTGCATCAGACTTTGCATACTGTAAGATATTTTTATTTACAAGCCTGTCGTAAACAATGCAGTCAGCTTTTTCTATCACCTTTTTCAATTTTAAAGTTATAAGCCCTTCATCTCCACAGCCTGCTCCCGCAATATAAACTTTACCTTTTCTCATTTTTCAGCTCCTTTTTTATTTCTTCAGCCAATTTTTGTGCAATTTCCTTCGGATTTTCCTTATTTCCTTCAACTTCTTTAAGCATTCTGCTTCCATTATCATTAAACATTCCCCTTAATTTTAATGTATCCCCTTCAATAACCGATGAACAGCCTATCGGAGTATGGCAACCTCCATTAAAAATTTTTGAAAATTCCCTTTCAGCTTCACACATCATTGTAACCTCATCATCATTTATAATTTCCAGAAGATGCCGTATTTTATTATTATTTTCCCTGCATTGAATACACAAAATTCCTTGTCCTGGTGCAGGCATAAAAGAATCTGTATCAAAATATTCAGTAATTCGGCTTTCCAGTCCAACTCTCTTTAATCCAGCCGCAGCCAGCACAATCGCATCATATTCCCCATCATCAAGTTTTTTAAGTCTTGTGTGAATATTTCCACGAATTGCTTTTATTTTTACATCATTTCGCAAATTCAAAAGCTCCTTTTCCCGTCTTACGCTTCCTGTCCCGATTACAGAATTTTTATCAAGTTCCTTTAATTTTTTTCCATTTTTTGAAACAAGCGCATCACGGTTGTCTTCCCTCATTGGAAAACACGCATTCAAAAGCCCTTCTGGAGTATTCTGCGGCATGTCCTTTAACGAATGTACCGCCAAATCTATTTTATTTTCCAGCATTTCCTTTTCGATTTCCTTCACAAACAAGTCCTTTTGTGTCGTTCCCTTTATTTTTGTAAAATCACGCAAGTCCTTGTCCCCCTTTGTAACTATGACTTTCAGTTCTATTTCCAGCGATTTCCTTTTATCAAATCCTTCAATTTCAAAAAAATCCTCATTTTCCCTTAATTCATCATATTTTTTTCAATCAGCATTTTCCTTCACCTTTTTCTGCCTGTGCAAGTGCCAAAATGCTCCCTCTCGTTCCAATAATTATTTTATTTGATTTCATCCATTTTCACCCATCTCGATATTTTTCTGATTTGTATATTTTCTTCTTTTTTCAAGTTTTTCCGCTATTTTTTTCAGCTGCTCCTCAATAATGTAAAAAAATACTTTTTCCACAATTTCATCTCGTTTTTTTCCACATTTTTATTATATTCATCCCAAATATCCTCCAAATGATAAAGGGAAACATTCTCAAATTCTCCAATACTAATTTCAATATCTCTAGGAACTGCCAAATCAAGAAAAAAACCTTTTTCTTTCCATCATTTAAAAATATCCTCAATTTTAGCCTTTTTCAATTATCAAATGCGGTGCAGAAGTGGCACTTATCACAATATCCATATTTTTTTTATAATATTATATTTTTTTCACTAAATTCCGCCGTTTGGACATCTGGAAACACTTTTTGCAACTCAATGGATTTTTTTCAAGCTCCTATTTGTCATCGTCAAATGACAATTATTCATTTTGTGAAGAAGCGCAAGAATCGACTGGCTCAAATCTCCCACTCCAATTACAAATACCTTTTTTTATCTTCAAGACTTTCAAACTTTGTCTTTATAAATTTCACAGCAATCGAATCCAGTGAAATATTTTTTTCTCATTTATCCTGCTTTCTGCCCTAAATCTCTTCCCAGTTTCTATCGCCTGATTAAATATTATATTCAAGAATGAAGATGTAGTCTCCTTGTCAAGAGCCTCAAAATAAGCCTTTTTAAGCTGCACAAGAATCTGATCTTCCCCCTTTATTATCGAATCTAGCCCACAAATAACTCGAAGCAAATAATGTACCGCCTCAGTCCCTTCATAGTCCTTCATCTTCTCAACCCTAAAATCTCTCTTTAACCTCTCAATTTCAAATTCCCTGCTAACATCCAGATAAAGCTCTACCCTAAGGCAAGTTTCAACAGCCACATACCCTTTTATAACCCTTTTTTCCAAATACTCCCCCAAAATATGTCTATATCCTTCTTTTACAAACTTTTCCCTTTCCTCCAAACTCAAATTTTTATAACTAAAACTTAGAATATAAAAAAATTTTTTTACTAAATTTTCATTCATTTTTTTCTCTCCGTTTTTTTGTTTTATTTATTTATAATTTATACTAAATCCCTTTTTAAAAAAATAGAAATTATACTTTTATTTATTTCCTGACAAGGGATCTCGATCTCTTGCAATTGCAGTATCAACAAAATTTTTTTATAATTTTTGGCTGTATTAAATACTTACGGAAACTCCTTTTCCTAATCAAATGACTGTTCTACAGAACTTCTAGTATTCCCAACTCTTTTTCTATCTTACATCAAGGGAAACTTTTACTCCGTAAATTGTTGCCTACTTACATTCTATTAACTTTTCCATTTTTTTTGTCAATTCAATTTAATATTAATTATAACAAAAATAAAATAATAGGGAAGATCTTATAAGTCATAAGAATTCCCCATTTAAAAATACTAATAAATATATTTCATAATCTCACCGACTATATCGCTTGTCATCTCATCTAACACATATTTTTTTCTTAATATTAACAGTTTTCCATTCCTCCTTAGGGTTTATTTGCCTTTTTCATCAAAAAAATATTTCCGCCAGCAATGATTTTTTTACTTTGTTAGTTGAAAAAAATTAATGCTAAGTTTCTCTTGGTCGCCAGAATTTCTCATAAATGAATTATTGTCAAATCCAATAAGTTCAAGCTTTTTGGTTTTGAAATCTAAAAAGTGTAGGTATTTTTGTGTTACAGACCAGCTTCCCGCACTCAAAAAAATAATTAAGTTTAATTTTTTTAAAAATATTATTTTTTTATGCTAATGCTGTCTAAAGTATCCATAAGAGCTGGACTTTCCTTATTTCCTTCGCTTTTGATAAAACCTTTATCATTCTTGCCTGCCAAAATATAGCTTCCATTTTTTTGCTTGAATAAAACCAAAAGTATTCTTGGATTTAAGTTTAAATATTCAGAGCCAAGATTCTCGTTTTTTTACAATATTTGCCTTATCAGTTTTTTTCGATAATGATGGCAACATCTTCAAGCTTATCATTATTTAAATCTCCTTTAGCCGAAAGAACAGTTTTCCAGCCTTTTGGAATGAATCCATCTATATTTTTTGCCTTTTCAGGAAAATTTTCCCCAAAAGAAAAAATTGAGAAAATTAAAAACAATGACAAAGTAAACAATAATTTCCTTTTCATAAATAACATTCCTTTCTTTTTTTATTCTAACTATTTGTAAAAAGTCTAAAAAATTCTAATAAATACAGTATTCTAAAAATTTTTTTAATTTTTTTCTTTTTTTACACTCTCTAACAAAGGAACTTGCCCCCTTATGATATTAGTTAGCTTACTTTTTACAATTGCCTATCTTCTATTCTAAATTTTTTTCAAAGCCTCAATAACTCTGTCGTTACTCCTTCTATCCTTAATTGCCAGCCTAAAAAAATCTTTCATCCAAAAAAATTTAAAATTGGATGCATCTCTTATTAAAATTCCTTCTTCCATCATTTTTTTCCCTCAACTTTTTCACATTCAGCCCTTTTAGAAATCAATTCATCCTTTATTTTTTTACACAAATAAAGTTTACTTCTGTTTTATAAGGCTTTATTCCTGAAATTTTATCCAGCTTTTCATACATATATTTTTTTTCTTCTGTTATCCAGTTTAATGTCCTTTCGATATATTCTGTATCATCAAGCACTGTTATTCCAGCCATTTCAGCGATATTGTTCACACTCCACGGCTCTTTTTTTTCAGTGATTTTTTTTTCCAAACTTTTGTCAAAATAAATTCCATATCCCAATCGCAGTCCTGGAATAGCAAAAAATTTTGTAAATGCACGAGTTACAAACAAATTTTTCTTATTTTTCCTGCTATTTACAATACTTTCCTTTAGTCCATCCTCTAAAAATTCGATAAATGCCTCATCCACAAACAATTTCGTATCATATCTATTACATTCTCTCAAAATTTCCTCTGTTTCAGCCATTTTTAAAAATTTTCCAGTCGGATTATTCGGATTGCAAATTATTACCAAATCATATTTTTTCTCAAGTTCCTTTTTTAATTTCCCAATATTAAGATTAAACTCATCTTTTTCTTCTAATTCAAAATATTCAATTTCAATTTTCTGACTCTCAGAATTTTTGCACGCTCTTACTGCCCTTTCATATTCACCAAAAGTAGGCGACACAATTAATACGTTTTCTGGCTTTAACACTTTCATAAACAAAAATATTGATTCTGTTGCCCCATTTCCAACAGTAATATTTGAAATATCAACTTTATTCAGTTCTGCCAATTTTTCTCGCAATTCCACATAATCAGGATCGGGATATCTTTCAAGAATCCCAATATTTTCAGCAATCTTCTGTTTTAAACTCTTAGGCACTCCGTAAGGATTGATATTTGAGCTATAATCCAGTATTTCTGTTATATTTTTTTCCCTGAATATTTTATAAATATTTCCACCATGAAAAATCCATTTTTGTCTCCTTATACAAAAACTTATAATGATAAAAATATATTAACTGTTTTTGTCTAAATTTTCTTTAAAAATCAAATTCATTTTTTTATTTCAATCTCTTATTTTTTTAATTTCAATATTTTTTTAAATTACCGTTCAATAAATCAAATGTAAATATATTTTCTTCTAATCTTCCAATAATTTCTTTATTTTCAATATCTATTTCTATTTCTCCAAAAATTATATAGTGAATAGTAAATATCTTCTATCTTTTTGGCTTTTTAAAGCATTTTTCCACATTATTTTCTGAAGGAGTTTCTACATATATGGAAAAAAAGTTATTTTATTTATTTTTTTGATATAACATCTTCAGGGTTTACACAAAATTCTGCGTGCATAAAACCTTTTTCAGGATAATAATATATTTCCCCTGTATCTACATCATCTACATCTAAAAGATCGTATTTTTTTCACATAATTCAGTTGTCATCTCACTTCCAACTTTAAATTCGCCTAATAAATAATTTTCATCATAGATTTCTATTTCCACTACTTTTTCTTGAATATATGTCTATGTGAATATATGAATTTTCTATTTCCATTATTAAGTTATATCTTTCTCTTCTATCATTTTTTTACGATACTCTGTATGATAAATTTTCATAAGAGGATAAATTTTTTTCTACGCTATCCCCTAATGTTATTCCTTTATAATTATAAATTTCTAAATTTTTCATTTTTATATCTTTCTACTAATTCATCATCATTTTTATCATATTCACTCTTCATTTTTTTCTAAATCTCCTAAAAAATTAATTATATAGTTTTTTTATTTCGATGTCTTTAATTTCAGCAAAACATTTTTTTGAAAAATTTTTTTAATCATTTAAATTATATATTTTCTGATTTCATTTGTCACCATATCCAAAGATAAAGCACATGGACAATCTAAATTTTTTTATTACAAATGTCAATTTATTCCATTCCCATTATTTCATAAACCTTATCAATATCCACATTTTCTCTCAAAATTTGTGCCAATTTATCGTATTCCCTTGTTTCAGCCATTTTTAAAAATTTTCCAGTCGGATTATTCGGATTGCAAATTATTACCAAATCATATTTTTTCTCAAGTTCCTTTTTTAATTTCCCAATATTAAGATTAAACTCATCTTTTTCTTCTAATTCAAAAATATTCAATTTCAATTTTTCTGACTTTCAGAATTTTTTTGCACGCTCTTACTGCCCTTTCATATTCACCAAAAAGTAGGCGACACAATCAGCACTTTTTTTCGGGCTTTATTACTTTTTATGAACAAAAATATAGCTTCTGTTGCACCATTTCCCAGCACAATATTTTCCAGCTCAACTTTATTCAGATGAGCCAATTTTTCACGTAATTCCACATAATCAGGGTCAGGATACCTCTCAAGAATCCCAATATTTTCAATAATCTTCTGCTTTAGGCTCTCAGGCACTCCGTAAGGATTAATATTTGAACTGTAATCCAGTATTTCTTTTTATATTTTTTTCCCTAAATATTTTATAAATATTTCCACCATGAAAAATCCATTTTTCCCTCCTTTTTCAAAAAAATCATTTTTTTATACAATCTCTCATTTCATTTTACCTTACAAATCTTTTTAAAAATCAAACATATATTTGAATATTTATAAATGTTCATTATTTAAGCAGAAATAGTACTGTGCAATGCTCAAAAATTAAATTATGCATACAAAAAAACAAACGTTATTTAAATCACAATCTTTAGAATATAAGGTATAATAGCAATAAATAAAATATATTGAATAAATTAAAATTAAAGGAGTTGAAGGTCTATGAAAGTAGTATTTAAAATTTTGGCTTTAATTTTGCTGGGATTAACAATAACAGGCTGTGAATTGCTGGATCCAAGAGAATGGCAAAGACTTAAAAGAGAAGATGATATGACAGGTAGAGAGTATGACAGGTACACTAGAAAAACCACAAATTCAAGACCACATTGCCTTGTAGATGAAAATGGACATAAGAAAGAATGTCGGAAAACCCCTTATGAAAATAAAAGATTTACAGGTTGTAGCGGCTCAGAGAGAGATATAACAGGAAGAATCTGTACATATAAAGATTATTAAACAATTAATCCAAATAACAGTTAGGAGAGATTTTTATGAACAAAATATTTAAAATTTTGGCTTTAATTTTACTGGGATTAACAATTACAAGTTGTGAATTATTAAGTCCAAAATTTTGGGCAGAAGTTAAAAGAGATGATGTTATGACAGGTAGGGAATATGATACCAGAACAGGAAAAACCTCAATTGATAGACCGCATTGTCTTTTAGATAGAAACGGACGTAAGAAAGAGTGCCGTAAAACACCTTATGAGAACAAAAGATTTACAGGTTGCAGCGGATCAAATACAGGTATGCTTGGAACTGGAAGAATCTGTACGTATGAAGATTATTAAACAATTAACCAAAAATAATAGTTAGAGAGATTTTTTTATGAACAAAATATTTAAAATATTAATTATAGGCTTACTTGGATTGACTTTAATCAGATGTTCAACGCCAGATGTAGTTGGATATGAAGAAGAATGTAATGGCGCTAAAAAAAGAACAATTGTGAATACTATTACTATTCTCATTAAGAAATAGACACAAATTATTAACTTAACTGCACCCAAAAAAATTATATACAACATAAAAAGGTGCAGTTTTTTTTTATTAAGACAGTTTTTTTCCTAAACTCTATTTTAACAATGAATTTACCACAAACTTTTTTTCAACAAATAAAAAAATTGGGACATGTAAAAAAATTTTTTTGCATAAATAAAATAACAAAGTACTGAATTTACTGGATTCATTTATTAGTTTATACAAAAATTCTGGACACTATCCTCTTAACCTATTTTTGTTTTCTGTTCCATCCCCATTATTTCATAAACCTTCTCAATATCCACATTTTTCCCTCAAAAATTTGTGCCAATTTATCATATTCCCTGTTTTTTTATATTCTTTGAAACTAAAGTTTTCATCGACTTTGTCTAGCCCTTTTAAGTTTTTCTTGCTTTGTTCAGAAAAATGATTTGTAAATTCAGAATTGTCAAATATTCCGTGAATATACGTTCCGACAACATTGCCTTTCACAGCACCTTTTAACTTTTTCATCGTCAAAAAAATGCACTTTATTTCAATTTTTTTTCCTCATTTACAGGATAACTGTAGCCTTGATGTATTTCATAGCCTTTTATTTCAATGCCTTCCATTCCGCTTAGCACTCCATCGGCATTTTTTATTTTATTTTCATACTGTGTTGTTGTTTTTGCCGTTTCCATAACAGTTTCTATGTCAAGTAAATCTAAGCCTGAAATTTCTTTTAGATTAGATTCGATATTTTGAGGATCCATTATTTTTTGTCCCATTATCTGAAAGCCGCCACAGATTCCAAATACTATCGTTCCTCTTTTTGCAAGCCTTATAATTTCCCTGCTTATATTTTTATCAATTAAGTCCTTCATGTCTTCCACAGTATTTTTTGAACCAGGAATAATAATAATGTCCTCATCTCCCAGTTCAGAATTTTTTGTAACATATTTCAAGGAAACATCGTTATAATGGCTAAGTGGATCAATATCAGTAAAATTCGATATATGCTTTAGTTTAATAACCGAAATCCGAATTTTCCCTTCTTTTTTCACATTATACTTGTCAATCCCCAGACTGTCCTCCTCCTCAATTCCAAGCGGAACAAACGGCACTACTCCCAGAACAGGTACATTTGTCAGTTCTTCAATCATCTCAATTCCAGGAGTCAAAAGGCTTTTATCTCCCCTAAATTTATTTATAATTACACCTTTTATCCGTTTTCTCTCACTTTCTTCAAGTAGCATAATTGTCCCGTAAATTGCCGCAAAAACACCGCCCCTGTCAATATCGGCAACTAAAATAGCAGGCGAATCAGCCATTTCTGCCATCCCTGTGTTTACAATGTCATCTTCCTTCAAGTTAATCTCTGCAGGACTTCCTGCCCCTTCCAGCACGCAAATATCAAAGTTATCCCTTATGTGATTATATGCCGCCATTATATCCTTTTTCAAATTATGCTTATAAGCAAAATATTCCCTCGCATCCATATTTTTGTAAACTTTCCCATTTACAATAACTTGCGATTTTCTATCTGTCGTAGGCTTTAGCAAAATCGGATTCATAAATGCCTGTGGCTCGATATTAGCGGCTTCAGCCTGCACCACCTGAGCTCTTCCCATCTCTTTTCCATCCCTTGTAATAAATGAGTTCAAAGCCATATTCTGCGACTTAAACGGTACCACGCTATACCCGTTCTGATAAAATATTCTGCAAAACCCCGCATTAATTATACTTTTTTTCCCACATTAGAACCTGTCCCAAGCAACATTATATTTTTTTGTGTTTTCTTTTCATAAACTATACTCCTATTTTTTTAATTTATATAAAAATTTCCAATTTATTTATAAACAAATTACCTGCTTTCTACTAAGTATAGCAGATAAAAAAATGCCATAAACAAATTGGATTTATAAAAAAATAATTACTATTTTCTTTTTAAATTTTATACTGCCTAAAATTTTCTTAACTTTGTCGCTATAAAATGCTCCGATTACAAATGAAATATGTGACATTATACAAAATATATTTTTTTCCCATTTGTCAAATAAGACATTATCGAACTATTTTTTTATTTTCAAAAAAATAGCTCTAAACACAAAAATAAAACCAATATTGCAATCATTATCCAAATTAATGCCTTTTTTTATTCATTTTTTTCAAAAAAATCCTTTGCACAAATATCCTAAAAAAAGTACATAATTCCCAATATTATTATCAAGCAAATTACCGAAAAACACAATTACAGAAATCTGCAAAATATGTTCTGGAGCTACCAAAAAAAGTGCTGTAGAAAAATAATGCAGAAGCAAACCAAAAATAAATATGCTAATGCTGGATATATCCCTCCTGAACTAAAAAAATAAATTATTGAAAAATAAAATTAATCCTAAAGGATTATCCTGTTTCGTCACAAGTTTATCTGTATTTTTTTCATTTTTCTTCTCCTTTTTTTATTTATTTTTTTCTTTTAAATTTTATTCTATCTAATATTTTATTAACTTTGTCGCTATAAAATACCCCTGATTGTATAAAAAAATATGTGATGCTGTACAAAAAAATATGTATTTCCCGTGCTGTTGGTGAAAAACATTGTTGTATTTTTCATCTGTTTCTGTAAAAAAATTTTTATATACAAAAATAAATCAAAATTGCTATCATTGCACCACCTAATACAGTTTTATTTATTTTTTTCAAAAATTTACTGCATAAATATCCCAAGTAAAATACAAGTATAAGCACAATTATCAAAGCAATTCCTGAAATTACAATACCAATAATATTAATAACTATTTCTGGAAGATGTAAAATTTCTAGAGAATTAATAATTACGCCTGCTAACGGCATCGCAAAAAAATCAGCCAGAACAAAAGTGCTAATATCGGATATATTGTTTTCTGAAAGAAAAAGTAAATTGCTGTAAATAAAACTAATACTAAAAAAAGCTTTTTTTGCTTTCGACATAACTTTATCTTCATTTTTTTTCCATCCTTTTTTTCTCCTTCTTTTATTTTTTTATAGTCATTTGTAAAAGTCTAAAAAAATTCCAATAAATACAGCAGATATATTCAGTAACATAATTCTTTTTTTATCTATATAAGAACCAAGATCTCTTTACTTTAGAAAAGCTATTTTTTTTACAAACTTAAAATTACTCATATTTTTATCACATAAAAATTTATTTTTTTCTATATGAAATTTTTCTCAAAAATATATATTTACCAATTTCATTCTTTTTTTATTTTTTTACAAGGGATCAGGAGCATTTATTAAACGGAATTATAACAACTATATTATTTTAATGGAAAGAATATAGCAAATAAAAAAATATGCTTACTGGCAAGCAATATGTTCGCTCTACTAAAATAAGCATATTTTCTCCTTGATTTTTATATATTTATAACTCTTTTATTTTTTTCAGAAATACTTTTTTTAAATAATTTTCATAAATCTCAAGTTTATCATCAAGATTTTGTAAATATTTTTTTGCCACTTTTCAATTTCTATATTTACATATTTTTTTATGATTTGTCAAAATTTTCATTCTTTCTTTTATCGTTCCGTTCCTTCATATCGCAAATCTGAATATTTCTTAATTTCACTCAATTTCATTCCCATGTCTTTTTAATCTTTTTAACATTTTTTTATCCATTCAATATCAGTTTCATCATATATTCTTCTATTCTTTTTCGTCTCTTTTTACACGAAATAGCTCCTTTTTTTCATAAAAATCTTATTGTATATGGAGTTAAGCCTGTTTTTTTCTGAAAAATTCCTTTATTTGCATTGTTCTATTTTTTTCTCCTTCTATTTATTATAACTAAAAAAATAATAGTTGAATATTAATTATAAATATTAAATATTTTGGTTATTTTATATTATACTAAATATATAAAATGAAAACAACTCAAATAAAAAAATTTTGGAGGTAAAATGGAAACTTTGTTAGAAAAAAATTAATTTTGGAAAAATTTTAAAAAAACTCTTGACTTATACTATACTCTAACTGTTATCCTCTATTTATCAAATTTATGGAGGTAATAACTATGAAAACAAAAATATACTGTTATAACAGGAGCAAGTTCGGGAATAGGAAGGGCTGTGGCTCTAAAATTCGCAGAAAGAAATAAAAATCTTATTCTGATTGCACGAAGAAAGAATTTACTAGAAAATCTAAAAAGCGAAATTTTGAAGAAAAAAATCCTGATTTGGACATTATTGTAATAGATTTTGACTTAACTGATGTCGGTAAAATCCCTGAACTATATTCAAAATTAAACAATTATCACATTGAAACTTTAATAAACAATGCTGGATTTGGAATGTATAGCGATGTGAAAGATGAATCTCTTGATAAAATTACAGATATGATTCGTTTGAATGTAGAGGCATTGACTTTGCTCTCTTCTATGTATATTCAGGATTATTACAATGAAAAAGGTTCGCAATTAATTAATATTTCTTCCGCAGGTGGCTATACAATAGTTCCAAAAGGGATTATTTACTGTGCCACAAAATTTTATGTAAACGCCTTCACAGAAGGACTTGCACTAGAATTAAAGCAAAATAACGCACAATTAAAAGCAAAAGTCCTAGCACCCGCTGCAACCAAAACAAACTTTGGAAATGTCGCAACTGGTAAAACTGATTTTGATTATGATAAATCTTATCCAAACTATCATACATCCGAAGAAATGGCAGATTTTCTCATTCAACTTTACGAAAGCGACAAAACTGTCGGTTACATCAGCCGTGAAACTTTTGAATTTAACTTATCCGATGGATTTTTTCAAAATGCGTTTAGTTCTAAAAAAAATAATGTGAAATTTTAAATATTAGTTTTTTTATTGTTGATTTTCCTAAAAAAATATTATAAAAATATACGAAATTTGTTATTTAGGAGTGATTTTATGAAAAAAATTATATTTGCGTTATTTTTTTACTGACTTTTTAGTTTAAGTTTTTTTCTAATTCTGATATTGACATAATATCCAAAGAGGTTTGGAGATGCCCTCATTCTGTTGACAGAACTTTTAAGGGGCTTACTTATATAAAAATTCTTGAATGAAAAATGGCAAACCGTCTATTTCAGTTAGCATATTGGATAATCGTGCAGCATTAAAAAAACAGGAAAAGTTTCGCTTGAACTTTCACAATTAGATTACGAAGTAAAAGAAAATGAAAAATTCTATCTATTTTACAAACTTAAATGATAAAACACAAGTTTTTTTCAGATTACAAATTATCTTATTCATTTGACAAAAAGAATAGACCTAAAATGGATTTATATCGTATTTCAGATAACAAGAAACTTTTGCAGTCTTATAACAAATTAATTTTTTATAAATTATAAATACAGGACATCATTTTAACAATGCCCTGTTTTTTTATTATTCCAGTTTTTTTCCCTAATATACTCATTCCCATAAAACGCCCAAGCCAACTGCCCAGTCATCACAATCCAAATTAGTGGCTCGCAAATCATCACACCAAAATAACCCAACTTTGGCACAATAAAAATTACGAAAATTATTTTCCCAAAAAATTCGATTATACTGGAAACTAGAGGGATTACTTTTTCTCCTAGAGCTTGTAGAGCGTATCTTAAGTTGAATAAAACGCCTAATATTGTGAAAAATGGTGAGGATATTTTTAGGTAGGTTGAACCGTTGTAAAGGACTACTTCGGAGTTTGAGCCAGACATTAGGTAAATCATATTTTTTGAAAATAGGTAAACGAAAATTGTGATTCCGATTGCAAAAAAGATGTCCATTAGGTTTGCGTAAAATACACCTTTTCGTATTCTGTCGACTCTGTCGGCTCCTTTATTTTGAGAAACGAAGGTTGCAAGTGCAAGTGCCATTGTTGTTAGTGGAATGTTGCAAAATCCCATTAATTTTCTTGCCGAAGTGTGTCCAGCGATGATTAAATAACCAAATCCATTTATTGCGTATTGTAAAATTAGTGATCCTGTTAATACAATTGCAATCATTAATCCCATTGATATTCCTTTGTCCGAGCAGTTCTCTGTATAATTTTTGCATCGAATCGGAAATGTTTTTTTCTTGGGATTAAAATTGGTTCTTTTATGTAAATGTAAATTACGCTTAAAATTACAGATATTGCTTGTGCGATAACAGTTGCGACTGCTGCACCACCAATTCCCATTTTTAGGGAAGTTATGAAATAAATATCAAGAAAAAAATATTCAAAATTGAGGCAATTACTAAAAAAATACAAGCGACATAAAACTGTTTCCGATTGCTCTCAAAAGTCCTGATGACAAGTTATAGGAAAAAGTTACTCCTATGAACATTGTTATAATATTTATGTATTCAAATGCTTCATTTATGATATTTTCAGGTGTATGTAAAATTTTTAGCAACGGCATTAAAATAAATCTTGATAAAATCATCACGGCAATTGTTACCATAAGTCCAATAACAATCGAACCTGCAACCGATTTTTTCAAAAGATTTTTATTATTCGCTCCGTAACTTCTCGCTGCAACCATACTAAGTCCATTCCCAATTCCAAGCGCAAATCCAAAAATCAGCTCAAAAATAGCCGCCGAAGCCCCAATAGCCGCAAGCGAGTTATCTCCCAAAGTATGCCCCACAATGGCAATATCCGCCATATTGTAAAGTTGCTGAAAAATATTCGACACAAGTATCGGTATCGAAAAAATCAGAAGCGACTTTAAAATATTATCATTTATCAAATCAACAGAAAAAAATTAAATTTTTTTCATTTTTTTGTCCTTTCTTTTTTTGCTTTTTAAATCGTAAGTTTTTTTATTCTTATTTTTAAAAAAATAGTTTTTTTTGTAAAAAAATATAATTTTTTTCTATTTTTTTCCAAAAAAATTCCTTCATATCCGCAAACATTGGTATTTCCAATTCAACTTCCTCTTTACTCGCAGGATGTGTAAATTTTTACCTTGTAAGCATGTAAAAATTG